>JAEEGL012186749.1_pt1 | contig 19122 bp, 19 predicted proteins | sample 9134231 | NCBI WGS metagenome assembly JAEEGL01 (sample SAMN16246548, study PRJNA631951) | gut metagenome | biome: gut microbiome; feature: rumen; material: fiber-attached | host: Bos | place: Iran: Karaj | collected 2018-10 | reverse complement strand
GTGCATACTTTGTCTACAGTCTTCCCCTTGCCGTGACATGTGGGACAGGCGGCCGTCTGACGCATCTGTCCGAACGGAGTATTCACGACCTGTGTGACCTGGCCGCTTCCGTGGCATGTCTGGCACACGCTCACATTGCTGCCTGGTTCCGCCCCGCTGCCATTGCAGTGACGGCAGGTGTCAAGCCGCGGAATCTCCAGCTTGCGCTTCACTCCGCGGTACGCCTCTTCGAGCGTGAGCCGGACCGCGGCTTCGAGATCAGCCCCTCTGCGCGGTGCGTTCGGGTTGGCGGAACGTCTGCGCGAACCTCCGAAACCTCCGAAAAGATCCCCGAAAAGATCTCCGATATCCTCCTGTGTGAATGTCTGTCCGCCGAAACCTCCGAAACCGTCAGGAGGCACGTCCCCGACATAGCCGAACTGGTCGTACTGCGCACGCTTCTGCGGGTCGCTCAGAACTTCATGCGCTTCGTTTATCTCCTTGTATTTGGCTTCCGCCTCTTTATTTCCCGGGTTGGCGTCCGGATGATATTTGCGGGTCAGAGTGCGGTAGGCCTTTTTTATCTCGTCAGCCGATGCTTCCCGGCCAACGCCCAATATTTCGTAATAATCCTTTTTACCGGGAGCAGCCATCAGCGCCTCACCTCTCAATACAAATCGCGCGCTGCCGCCAACCTTTTTTCAAGACTATGCGGCAGCCCTTTTACAGATGTGGATTATACAACCGGACGGCTGTTTGTCAAGATTAGTTAAAATCATGGCCGCAGCCGCCGCAGGCTGTGCCGCAGTTCATTTATGCGGCACAGCACAGCGCTCATTCTGCTGTATTATTTGTTGTCTTCCTCGTGAAACTCGGCGTCTACCGTTTCGCTGTCGCCGGCGCTTTCGTTAGGCTGCTGGGCTCCGGGCTGCTGCGCTCCGGCTCCGGCCTTCTGCGCCGCCTGCGCGAGCACGCCCATCATATCCATCAGTTTCTTTGTCGCGTCCTTGATAGCGGCGGCGTCTTCCCCGTTCATCATTTCACGCAGTTTGGCTATCTGTTCGTTGGCCTGGGCCTGCGCCGAAGGTTCGGCCGTGCCGGCTTCCCTGATGAGCTTTTCCGACTGGTAGATAACGGATTCCGCCTCGTTGCGCGCTTCGATCAGCTCTTTGCGCTTCTTGTCCGCGCTTTCGTTGACCTCGGCGTCGCGGCGCATCTTTTCGATCTCTTCATCGCTCAGGCGCGAAGACTGTATCGTGATATGCTGCTCCTTGGCGGTGGCCTTGTCCTTTGCGGTGACGTTCACTATGCCGTTGGCGTCGATATCAAACGTTACCTCTATCTGCGGTATGCCGCGCGGAGCGGGCTTTATGCCGTCAAGGATAAAGCGGCCCAGGGTAACGTTGTCGCCCGCCATCGCGCGTTCGCCCTGCAGCACATGTATCTCGACCTGCGGCTGGTTGTCGGCAGCCGTCGTGAATACCTGGCTCTTGGAGACCGGTATCGCGGTATTCTTGTCGATTATCTTTGTGAACACTCCGCCGAGAGTCTCAAGACCGAGGGAGAGCGGCGTCACGTCGACCAGGACTATGCCCTGCTGTTCGCCGGCAAGGATAGCGCCCTGGAGCGCAGCGCCCATAGCGACGCATTCATCCGGGTTGATTCCCTTTGTAGGCTCTTTGCCCATGATCTCCTGCACGAGCTTCTGTACCATCGGCATACGCGTAGATCCGCCGACCAGCAGGATCTTGTGTATATCGGCCGGAGTGAGCCCAGCGTCCTTCATCGCCGTTTTCACCGGAGCTACGGTCTTTTCAAGCAGTGCACGCGTAAGATCTTCGAATCTGGCGCGGGTCAGCTTCAGTTCAAGGTGCTTGGGGCCGTTGGCGTCGGCCGTGATGAACGGAAGCGATATTGTGGTCTCCTGCATCGACGAAAGCTCTATCTTGGCTTTTTCGGCAGCTTCACGCAGACGCTGCGAAGCCATCTTGTCCTTCAGCAGATCTATGCCGTCGCTCTTTTTGAATTCAGATGCGAGCCATTTGACTATCTCGTTGTCCCAGTCGTCGCCGCCGAGCAGGTTGTCCCCGGCAGTCGAGAGGACTTCGAAAACGCCTTCCCCTACGTCAAGGATCGAAACGTCGAACGTACCGCCGCCCAGGTCGTAGACCATTATCTTATGGTCGCTCTTTTCCATGTTGACGCCGTATGCAAGACATGCCGCGGTAGGCTCGTTGATGATGCGCTTTACATTGAGCCCCGCAATCGTTCCTGCATCCTTGGTGGCCTGACGCTGCGCGTCGGTAAAGTATGCCGGACAGGTGATGACCGCGTCTGTTACGGGAGTGCCCAGATATTCCTCAGCGTCTTTCTTGAGCTTCTGAAGGATCATTGCCGATATCTGCTGCGGCGTGTAGGGTTTGCCGTCTATCGTCACGGTCTTGTCGCTGCCCATTGAGCGCTTTATCGAAATGACTGTACGGTCCGGGTTTACTATCGCCTGGCGCTTGGCCAGCTGCCCTACCAGTATCTCGCCGTCTTTCGTAAAAGCGACTACTGACGGAGTTGTGCGCTGTCCTTCGGGATTCGGTATTACCGTTACATTGTCCCCTTCTTTAACGGATACGCAGCTGTTGGTCGTTCCGAGGTCTATTCCTATTGTTTTTCCCATGATTCATTCCACCTTCTGTTAGTTTATATAATTTTACGTGCGGCAGAACCGCCCGCCTGTTTCCATAACATCAGCCGCCGTATTTTCCCACGCGCACCTGCGGCGCCTTCAGTACGCGTCCCGCGAGCTTGTAGCCGCGGCACAAAGCCCCTGTTATATGTCCGTCGAGTTCCTCGTCCTCCACCGGCTCCATCGAAACGGCTTCGTGAACAGCCGGGTCGAACGCTCCTTCGGTCGGTATAAACTCGAGTCCGAGCCTGCAGAGGCCGGTCTCAAACTGTTTGATCACCATATCCATGCCCTTTGACAGGCTGCTTTCTTTGTCTGTCACGGCGGCCGCTATCCTCTCGAGGTTCTCGAAGACAGGTATCATCTCTCTGACAGCCTGCTCGGACGCGAGCTTGGCGTTGCTTTCGCGGTCTCTTTCCATCCTTGTGCGCAGATTGAAGTAATCTGCCCTGCCGCGGGCCACTTCTTCCTTAAGTTTCCGGATCTCTTCTTTTAATTCCTCGCAGCAGCCGTCATCCCCTTCGACAGGGACAGCCGTTTCTTCGGTTCCCTCCGCCTGCAGTTCTTCTGCTTCATTATCAGGCTTTTTCTGCTCGTCCATCTCTACTCTCCTCTTTCGCCCTGATCTGAGTCAAGCTTCCGCAGTACTCCGTCTATTGCAGAAATTGCTTTTTCGTAATCCATCCTTTCGGGGCCTATCACCCCGACCACGGCTTTCTGGCCGCCTGCTTCACCGGTCGCCGCTACCAGAGCCGAGCTTTCCATGCCGGCAACGCCATTCTCGCTGCCGATCATGACGTTCATCTCATTCATTGAGCAGCGATTTACAAGAGCTGTCAGGCTGCTTTCCTCTTCCAGGAAGGAACAGAGGGCCTGGATCCTGCCCAGATCCTGAAAATCCTGCAGCTTCATTATCCCGCTCAGCGACCCTGTGAATATTTTGGTAACCGGCGCGCAGAGCATACCGTCTATTGCCTCAAGCGCGCGGCTGTACGCGTCGCGGCGGCTGTTCAGCTCTTCCGTGATGGAATTCTTCAGCGATGTCTTTATCTCGCTCCACGGATGTCCGGAGTAGCGGTTCAGGGTCGCCGCAAGCTCGTCAAGCTCCTCCTGCTTCATATCGGCGGTAACGTCGATGAACTTCTGGTGCACGAGCCCTCCCTGAAGCACGATCAGAAGCAGGATGCGTCTTTCGCCCAGACGGACGAAGCTCACATGCTGGAAACGAACTGTATCGAGCGGCGTTATCGCGGCGATCCCGACATAATCGGATACGCGGCTCAGCATGTCGGACGCCATCTCAAGCATCTTTCCGAGCCCCTGTCGCTGTTCCATCATCTTCTGCAGCAGCTTCACCGACGGTTCGGCGCTGCTCATGCGCTGAAGCACAGAATCGGCATAGAGCCTGTATCCCTGGGTCGTAGGGATACGTCCGGAAGATGCATGGGTCTGTGTAAGGAAACCCATATCCTCAAGATCGGACATTTCGTTTCTGATCGTGGCGGAGCTGCGGCCGGTCAGATAACGGCGGGATACCGTCCGCGACCCTACAGTCTCACCGCTCTTGATATATTCGTATACCACAGAGAGAACGACTTCAAGCTGTCTTTCCGTTATCATTCCGCATCACCGCATCTCGTCGGACCTATTTGTTAGCACTCATCGCCTTCGAGTGCCAACACCTCAACGACATGTAAATAATAATCGTCATAATGGCTTTTGTCAATACAGGTCAAAAAAATTTTTTGTAAATATTCTCTATAAAAAATCTGCGTGACCTTTATGACGTCAGGCTTATGCTCCCTGTTTGATGTATAATAAGAAGATGTACTGCGGTTGCCGCGCCTCCAAACTTTTCACCGGACGCAGCGCCGTATTCGGGAGTGATAGCTTTGGACAAGGACAAAACATATATATATCTTATCCGGCACGGAGAGTGCGCAGGCAACAAAGAAAGGCGCATACGCGGTTGCATAGACTTCCCGCTGAACGAGAACGGCCTGCTTCAGGCGCGTGCGCTTGCGTCAGCGCTTAAGGACAAAGGCATAGAATATATATACTCAAGCCCTCTTTCTCGCGCTGCCACCACTGCAAAGATACTGGGGGACGCTATCGGCATCCCTTATGAGACACGCGATGGTTTCTGCAACATCCACATCGGGATCTGGGAAAACAGAATCAAGGCGGAACTCGCGGTCGAACAGCCTGAGATGTGGAATACATGGCTCAACCAGCCGGAGGAATGGAAGATAGAAGGAGCGGAGACGCTTGATCAGGTACGCGACAGGGCGCTTGCGGACCTCAACAGCATAATTGAGGAGCACCGCGGCAGCACCATCGCGCTGATAGCGCACAGAGGAGTGCTGAAACCGCTTATCGGCGGCGCGCTCGGCATCCGCCGCCCGTCGTACTGGCGCATACATTTCGACACCGCCTCCTACAGTCTGCTGACGTTTGACTCTCTGCACGGATACTGCCTTATGAGCCTGAACTTTACCGAACATCTGGCCGGGCTCCCCATCGTTCAGGAGTTCGACTGATTTGCAGGCGCATCTGCTTCGCCTGGGAGACAGGACCGAGCTTGAGCAGGCCTTGGCCAGGACGGGCTGCAGCGCAGGAGCGCTGGAGTATTTCGCCGCGCGCAGGGAGATGCTGCAGATATACGTCACGGGCGTGCCTTCGCCCGCCGCATCCGTTATAAAACAGGAGATGCTCTCAAGAGGCGGAGACGCTGCCGTCCATGCAAAAGTAATAGTCTGCGGGACTGAAAAAAGCGACGTGATCATCTTCGGCACCGCAAAGCAGCTTGGTTTTCTTGCCGACAAGCTTGAAAAAATGCCTTGGTGGGGGCTGCCGGGGCTGGCGGCAAAAATTCGTTTGCTGACGGCACAGCACCGGCCGCACAAAGTAAAGACGCCCTGCGGCGCGGAGCTTGCCTTTGGCTCCGGCATGCTGCTGATGGGGATCATCAATCTGACAGACGACTCATTTTACTCAGACAGCCGCTGCGGAGACGATACAGACAAAACTGTGCGCCGCGCGGTGCAGATGGCCGAAGATGGGGCCGACATACTTGACCTCGGCGCGGAATCCACGCGTCCCGGCGCATCACGCGTCCCCGAAGAAGAAGAGACCGCGCGTCTTTCAGCGGCGGTAAAGGCGATCAGAAAAGAACTTCCGCAAATGCCCCTCTCCGCAGACACGACACGCTCTGCCGCCGCGCGCGCGGCGCTTGCCGAAGGAGCGGATATCATAAACGATATATCCGGTCTGCAGTTTGATAAAAATATCGCTTCCGCCGCGGCGGAATACCGGGCGCTGCTGTGTGTCATGCATACGAAAGGCTCGGCACGCGACATGCAGAAACTGTGCGTATATGAGAACATACTGTCGGAAGTCTGTTCCTTCCTGCGCGAAGCCGCAGATGACGCGCAGAAAGCGGGAGTAGAAAAAGAAAAGATAATAATCGATCCCGGCATCGGCTTTGCCAAGAATTACAACCAGAACCTGATGCTTCTGCGCCACTGCGAAAGCTTCCGCGCCCTGGGCTTCCCGCTGCTGATCGGGGCGTCGCGCAAAAGCGTCGTGGGGACCGCCACCGGTACCGCCTCCCCATCCGGCCGGCTTGCGGGCACTGTCGCTCTGACTGCGCTCTGCGCCGCGGCGGGAGTAGATATAATACGGGTGCACGACGTGAAAGAGAACAAAGAGGCTATAATGATGGCGGAGGCCGTGAGCAAAGCCCGTTATGAATGAGCATGCCGTGCTTTTATCGCTCGGCTCGAACCTGGGAGACCGCCTGGGGATGCTGAGGCGCGCCGTAGAAATGCTGAAAAGAAACGGCGCGGAGATAACCGATCTGAGCCGTGTTTATGAAACCATGCCGTGGGGCGTGACGGAGCAGCCGCTTTTTCTGAACATATGCGCAAAGGCGCACACCGAATTAGCCCCCGGACAGCTGCTTGAAACGGTAAAAAACATCGAATCCGGGCTTGGCAGACGCAGGGGGAAAAGATGGGGCCCCCGTGAGATCGACATAGATATCATTTTTTATGACAGGATAGTATATAAAGACGAAAGACTTGTCATTCCCCATCCGCATATGCACGAGCGCGGATTTGTACTGGCCCCGCTTTCGGAAATAGCTCCCGGATACATCCATCCGGTTTTTTCAAAAAGCGTTGCTGAATTGCTCGCCGGGCTTTCCGGGCGGGAGAAAGACGATATGATATGGATAACAAAAATATAAAGAATATTGCATCCCGTTTTTTCCGCAGCGGAAGCAGATACCCGATGCTGCTTCTGCCGCTTATACTCGGCGCGGCTCTTCTTGTCCTGATATTTGCGCCGGCAGAAGAAGCCGGGGACAGGAATGTCAGCCTGAGAACGCTTGATGTCCCTGAATTTCCGATAATCCTTGTCCTCGAACAGGATGCCGGCACGATAACCTCGGCATGGCTCAGGACGCCGGCAGGTGCGAGAAATCTGGAGAGGTTAGAGGGGCTTTCGTTCATTTCCGAAAACGCGATACTATCAAAAGTTGATTCGGATTCAAAAAACGACCTGCTTTGGAATCTTTCATTCATGAATTTTGAGGGAGACGGGATACATCTCTGGATAGGCATGACTACCCAGCCTCCGCGCGTATTCGTTACCTCCGCGCCGTTCCAGTACACAAGATGGCACGCTCTGCCAGCAAAGGTGGAAGTTCCAAAGGGCACCAGCATATATATCGCTCCCGCCGCGCCTTTCTACAGACTTCTCGACAGACAGTACAGCGGCGTAGAGAGCTACTCATTTATATATACGATAATGATGACGCCCGAAGGACCGGCTTTCGTTCCGGTGCCGTCAGTTTACCGCCAGCTCTCGGTGCTGCTCAGAGCGGGTATGCATGGAGAGACCTCTCCGAACAAAAGAATGGCTTACGTAAGAATGCTGACCGAGTTCAACCGGCTGGCGGAAGGAAAGGCTCCTCAGGCTGACACCCTGCTGAATTTCCCGCTGGAAAAAATCGAAACTCTGTCATGGAAATAAACGCCTGCCTGATCTCAACAGCATAAAATGACAGACGCGCTTTCATTTTCTCCTTCTTATGTGCTTATTGCAGGCACCGGAGGGAAAGCTTGTCGCGCGTCTTGTTTATGGTTTATAAACATCTCTTTTGGCGTGGTGCCTGCCCGATTTTATTCTTTAACATCGCTCACAGAAAATGCGGTTTTTTCCGGAGAGCCTCTGTGATCATTAAGGCACGATCCTTACAATGATCCCGGCAACGGAAGAACAGGGCGTCTGTGGGGACGCAGGCCCCGGATGCTGTTATTTTATAAACACTCGGTGCATACATACGAAGGAGGAAAACAAATGAATATCTCTGGCATCGATCATATCGTAGTTACAGCGTCGGATCTGGAAAAAACACTTCATTTTTATGTGGACATTCTGGGAATGACGCCGCATGTCGCAGCCAACGGGCAGCATACGGCACGGTTCGGAAATCAGCAGATCAATTTCCATAACGGTCCTGCAGAGTTTAAGCCGGCAGCCAAAAACCCGGCCTACGGATCGACAGATATCTGTTTTGTATCAACGGGCGATCTGGAAGCCACAAAAAAGGAACTGGAAGAAAAGGGCGTTGAGATCGAACTGGGAATCGTAAAGCGCAATGGCGCTAAAGGAGATATCAACAGCATCTATATGCGCGATCCCGACGGCAATCTGGTGGAGATCTGCGTATATCCGGAATAAATATAAAGCCCGCTTCGGTATCTTTGCCGGCGATGTGAAGAGCCGGAACGGGCTGCAGTACCCATTATTATCTTACGGTGTCCGTGAAGCGTCACAGCCCCGTCGCTGCCGCTTCAGCATCACTTTAACGACAATATACGGGCTGCCATTTATCCGGCAGCCCGTATTTTCTTACGGGGAGCATTTTTCATGCCCGCTCGTTATCGTTTGATGCTGTCAGCCTTTAAAACCGCTTTAATATTTAAGTCCGAATATCGGATGGAATATCCTTCATCATGCAGGAAGTTTGCCTGCTCTTCAAAAGAACGTTTCGCTTCGGCGCCTAAAGATACGGAAAGAGAGGAAGTCAGCACATGTACGAGGAATATCGGCCCAATGATGCTGCTGCCGAATGTGGGGCTGTTGGCCGAGACGCTGAGCTGCAGTTCGGCAAAGCGGCATACGGGAGCTGCCGCGCTGTCCGTCATCGTAATGACTTTCGCGCCGTTTCTGTGCGCTATCTCGACAGCCTCGGTAACTTCCACGGCATAGCTCGGCAATTCACAGGCGATCACCACATCTCCCTCTCTGACAGAGCGCATCTGCTCCCAAAGGGAAAGCCCGCCTCTGCGGCAAAGTACCGCGCGGCAGCCCATTACCGTGAGGCGAATCTGCATCAGTTCCATTACAAGGGAAGAGATGCCCCAGCCTATGCAATATATACTATTCGCTGCCTTTACCAGCTCGTTGAAACGCTCCGTATCGGCCGGCGACATCTGGGCCATCGTATCGTCAAGGTTTGCATGCTCCGCTTTAAATACGCTTTCCTGGAAAGAATCATTTGAATCGACTGCTCTTGCAAGAAGAGCGGCGGGGTTGATCTGCTCCAGTATCGTCTTTTGCATACATGCCTTCAGCTCAGCATAGCCGGTAAAGCCGAGCATCTGAGCCACGCGCACCAACTGTGCTTTGGATACCTTGAGCTCGTCCGCTATATCTCCTATTGAACGGAATGACGCCTCGCGCATGTTCGTGAGAAGATATTCCGCCACACGGCGGGCTTTATTCGGCATCGTATGCGATTTTTCCATCAGGACGGCCTGAAGCTGCGTACTGTCCATCTTATCCATCTATATACACTCCCCGATAAATTTGTATAATCGTTCTATTAATGACATTACCTGAATTTTAGTTATTTATTACTGATATGTCAAATAGTTCCGATATTTTCATGCAAGTTTACAAAATATCTGCCGCATCAGTTTGTACGGCACAAAACAGCATATTTCGCCTGCTGATTTAAAGCGGATCCCATTCCCCTTCCTGGCGTTCGCGCATTATCGGACAGTCTATTACCCCGCCGCCTGCAGTACGCAGGCAGGCATTGCATGATATGCAGGCGGACGGACGGGCGTCGTCCTCGGCCCAGCGGTTTATCAGATCAGGCTCAGCAATGAACGGACGGCTTATTCCAAACAGATCGGCCGTGCCCTCTTCAAGCAGGGCGGCAAGCACAGGCAGCGAGCGCAGACCTCCCGTCAGCAGCACCAAAGAATTTTTTGGCGCTTTTGACTTTACGGCGGCGGCATAGCCGGCAAAGGGAGCTTCGGAATCGCCCGCGGAGACACCGACTACCGAAGGGGCATGCCGAGGAGCCGAGTAGCCTGTGCCGGAGGAGACTTCAAGCACATTTACGCCGCAGGACAGCAGGTTAAGTGCCGCATCGATGCCTTCATCCGGACCGTAACCTCCCGGCACTCCTTCCGTCATGCTCAGCTTCAGCCATATCGAAAAACTGTCTCCGACAGCCTGCCTCACCGCGTCATAAACTTCCCTGGCGGCACGGAGCCTGTTTTCAAACGATCCGCCGTATTCGTCGTTCCTTTTATTGAGCAGCGGCGACATAAACTGAGTGAGCAGATAGCCGTGAGCCGCGTGGATCTCCACGCCGTCGGCGCCGCCTGCCCTTGCTCTTTCGGCAGCCGCTGCGAAGTCGCGGCAGACTTTGCTCATATCCTCCCGCGTCATCGCAATAGTATCTTTATCGTACCCTGGATACGTACCGCCGCTGGGTGAATACGCGGATGCGGCATAAGACGCCGCGGCGCCTGCATGGCAGAGCTGAACTATCAGCTTTGAACCGACCGCGTGGACGGCGTCCGACAGCCGGCGCACCTCCGGTATCGCATCGTCGCTGTCAAGCCCCCACTGTCTGCGTAAAGCACGTCCTTCAGGGCTCACATACGCAGATTCAGTTATAACGGCGGCGGCTCCGCCCGCGGCCGCTTCGATCTGGCGCGACAGTGACAGCGGCGTCGCGCGCCCTTCCCCGCTGCAGGCGCCAAGCCAGGTTGCCGCCCTCACGAAGCGGTTGCGCAGCGGGAAAACCTCATTCTCAAAAGGCATAAACAGCTTTACAATTTTTTCGCGGTCGTTTATCTCTTTCATGCAAAACACCCTTTATCTGTCAGTCATCAGTATTTTGGAGCACTCTCTCAGCTTTCGAATATGATACGTCTGCAGGCCTCACTTTCCGGTATCGCAGCATATTCCGCGATACGTTTGACGCCGAAACGCCCATGTCCTGTAAATCTTGATATAAAGCGGCGCGGCACATGCCAGGGACCGTCATGTGAACATCTGACCAACTTTCTTGCTTCAGCGTCCGCAAGAATAAGTTCGCCGAGGGCCGGGTGATGCGGCCCCGCTACCGCCTCCGAAGCAAGTGATTCCGTCTCCTGCAGCCCGATTCTTATCGGCACAAAGCCCAGTTCCACGGCTCTGTCTATGAACTCGCCTCCCCACAGTGCGGCTTCAAAAACAGAAAGCGGCTTGTAGCACCCGATGCGCCACATCCGCTCAAGCTCCGTGCCTGTGATCACCAGACAGGGATAGAGCCTCATATCCCATATATCATTTTTTTTAAGAGCGGCAAGTTTTTCCATATCCCTTATGCTGCTCTCCCTGCTCTGCCCGGGCAGGCCGATCATCATCTGCACGCCTACCGGCAGAGAATCTTTCATCATCACGGCTATATCGCCCAGAATCTTATCCGGATCCGCTTCGCGCCTGCATGACGCAAGGACTGCCGGGTCAAGCGAGGGTATGCCAAGCTCTATACGTGATACCGGATAGCTTTTTATCAGGGCTCTCATCGCATCGTCGCTAAGATCGCCCGGATATGTGGAAAAACGTATCGTGCTGCCCGCAGGGGCGGCCTCTGTCACGGCGTCCAGATATTCCTTGACTGTGTCTTTGGGAAAACGGCAGAAAGAACCGCCAAAATAGCATATCTCGCGGGGCGCGGTAAGTTTTTTCAATGCGCGCCTGACGTCATCGGGAGATGGCACGGAAAGAGCGCCGGTGATAGCCCTCTGGTTGCAGTAGACACACTGTCCGCGGCAGCCGGCAAACGGCAGAAAAAAAGGGAATTTTTTCAGTGCCGCACCCCTGCCGCAGGATCTGTCAATTCCAGTCACAATACTGATTTTCCTCCCATTCGGGCCATGCAGCCGCCCACGCGAAAGTATCGGCTCTGTTTTCAAAACTTTCCATCGAGAAATACGTATTCTGCCAGAAACGTTCGCCTTTGGTATTATACAGAAGGTGATACAGTTCGTGAAAGACCGCGAAGCGGTGCCAAAACGGAGAGAGGGATGAATTCACTATTATCCGGCCGCGTTCACCGCGAACTACATGGATGCCCCAGACCCCTGAAGGAAGATCCTCGTTTTTTATCTCCAGCGTCAATCCGGTAATTTCCTCGGCCCTGACAAGAATGTCAAATTCATCAAGACGGCGCCACTGTCTGCTTTCTGTGCTTGCCCATTCCGGTATGCGTTCCGGCGGAGACGGGTAATCATTCATAGCTTCGTCCGCTCCCTCAGCTTCGAGGCAGGCTTCTTCACAGTGCCGCTCAGCGATCTTCCCCGTCGGCGTCCTCTTCGTCCCAGTCGTCAAGGGCCGCCTGCACTACGCGGTACACCCTGCGAAGCTCTTTTTCCGAAAGCTTCTTGCTGCGGTACCAAATCTCAAGCTCGCCGCTGTCAAGCATAGTCTCAAGCTGGACACGCGCCGGTTTTTCCCTGGTGTTTGAGAAGTCCGCCAGCAGGTCGTTCAGTTCGACGTCAAGGGCCGGAGCAAGCCTCTGAAGCAGCTTCATTGAAGGCAGTCTGCGGTTGCTTTCCAGCGCCTGCACATAAATGCGGCTCACCTCTACCTTGTCTGCAAGTTTCTGCTGAGTGAGATGCTGCGCCCTGCGAAGAGATTTTATCCTGTTTCCGAGACTCATTTTTTCAACACCCTTTCATACCGTATGATATCGGATACATGCGGATCTCCTTGTTATATCTGTTATTATATTATAACAATATTACGATTATGACAACTGACAGACTATATTTTTTCGAATAAGTACAAAAAGTATGTGCAGCTCAGGAGGTCCGCTGCGCCGCCCGGACTCACTCTCAGCGGCAGGAAGCTCGTTTCCAGCTCGTAGAGCGGGGTATAATCAGGGTGCAGCGGGTCAAAACGCCTCTGCGCTTCGGCAACGGCAGAGGGGTAAATATTCTTCCAGTAGTCAAAACCGGCGCGGTGGATCACATTGCTGTCGGAACATACCAGCATGATCGAAAGCAAAGCGGCAAGACCGGCGTCGTTTTCCGAAGCGCCCGCCGCCAACGCATGCCGCAGCACCGGCAGCCCGCAGCGGGTCACGGAAGGGAATGCGGCTTCTGCTTCCCCGCGTATACCGGTCACGCCATGTTCCAGAAACAATCTCTCACCGTTGCTCAAAGCCCTTGCCGGGAGCGAACCTGCAAGCGAAGCCAGCTCTGCGGCAACGCTTCCGCGCACAGCAGCCGCAGCCGCAGCCGCTGCACTTTCGGCGCCCCCGCCTCCGGAAGCCTTAACAAAGCCTGCCCCGTAAAGCAGCAGCGACATTAGATAAATAAGCCCCTTGTGAGTATTTATGCCTCCGGTGGAAGCAAACATCGCACGCTCTGCATCCACTCCGTTTTTTTTCAGTACGGGAAGGGCGTCTTCCGGCGGGATAAGCCTCAGCCCGGCAGAAGCCTGCTCTTTCCAGAACGGAGCTATCGCTCCGGCACTTTTCATAAACAGCCGGCAGTCCATATCTTCATGACAGCCGCAGCCCTCCGCATCCACGAGTCCCGGCTTCGGCGTAGTCATTACTTCTTTCACAACAGCCTGATGGGCCGCATCGGCGAGCGCCCCGGCATATTCGTGCACTGAGCTTGACTTCATGGCGTTAAGGCAGCATACTTATAAACTGTGTTCTTATTTCTTGGACAGGAGTACCGTATATATGCACGCAATCCCCTCCGGGGTCAGGGTATGTCTGAATAAAATAGCGCAAAATGCCTTTTGCCGCAAGCTCAGAGGGAAAACTGTGCTCCTTCTTTCTTTGCGCATGCTTTTAATATGTGTGCTTCTTGTATGTTCGTCACTTCTCGTTTACGGCTTCAGACAGAGCTGCCAGGAAAAATGGGAGTCAGGCTGGAAAGCATGGGAAACAGGTGATGCCGGGCTGGCGCTCAAGGAATGGTCCGCGGGGCGGTTTTTCGCACCTTTTGATCCGGGAGCGCCGCGGATATACTATTGGAAGATACGTGCGCTTGAGAGACTGGGGCGCAAAAAAGAGGCGGAAACGGCCGCATCGCTTCTGGCAAGCCGTTTTCCTCTTGATTTTTACTGCATAGCGCTTGCGCGCGACGGAAGATATCCTTACCTCTCTCAATCGGCTGCTGCGGCCTGCCTCGGCTCAAATTACCGCCGGCGCTGGGAAAAGGAGATAGCAGCCGCTTCGGCAAAGACCGGCGTTTCAAAAAATATGCTGATGGCGATGGTTCGTCAGGAAAGCAGCTTCAACGAATGCGCGGTAAGCAAAAGCGGCGCTGTCGGACTGATGCAGCTTATGCCGGTCACCGCAAGGGAAACAGCATCCAGGCTCAAAGCCACCGGCCTGTCTCTGCAGGATCCCGCGCACAATATCGTATTGGGGGCCTCTCATTTTGCAAGACTGAGCGCAAAGTTCAACGGATGCCTGCCGATGGCGCTTGCGGCCTACAACGCGGGAGTGACCGCCGTTTCGCGCTGGAAGTACAGCGCAGACGGTTTAATGGAGTGGATAGAAAATATCCCGTACCGCGAAACGCGGGTCTATGTCCGCGCGGTCATCAAAAATTATGCGGTATACACCGCGACGGACAGCGGCAGGAATCAGGGAAAGATCCCATCTTTCCCTTTTTTCCCTTTCGAGGGGCGCTTCTCGGTAAGTGCGAAAAAGTCTTCGGCGGAAAAATAGATCTCAGGAGCTGATATAAATGCAGGCGGAAGGGTTCGACCCGGTCGAAAGCGTAAGGAAACACCTTGAAGAATGCGGCTGCCGGTCGCAGATAAAGCTCACCGAAGCTACGATATTCACCGTTTCAGACGCTTCGGAGGCTGTCGGCGCGCCGGAGGAAGAGATTCTGAAAAGCATACTGCTGTCGGTCAATCACGGCAAAAGCTTCGCGCTCGCGCTTATGTCGGGAGTAAACATGGTAGACACGAAAAAGATCAGGAAACTGCTCGGCACTTCGCACGTTTCATTCGCCAGCAAAGAAGCCTGCGAGGATTGGTCCGGTTTCAGCCCCGGCGGCGTGCCGCCTGTAGGTTACCCTGAGCAGCCTGACACGCTGATAGACGAAGATCTTTTCAGGTACGAAACGGTATGGGCAGCAGCCGGGACCGACCATGCATTCTTCCCGGTCTCACCGCATGAGCTTCTGCGCATCACCGGCGGACGGCGGGCGGAAATAAAAAAGAGCTGAGTACGCGGCGGCAAAAGCGCCGGCCCCGGGCCGGGAAAAAGTACTCTGCAGCATATTTATCTGTCAATACAGCGGGAATACTTCGGCCGCAAAAGGAATTACTATGGCAGCCGAAATGAGCAGCCTGGCAAGATAGACGACCATCATCTGCCAGAAGCGCAGCGGTATGTGGGAGTGCCAGATATGCAGACCGACTTCTGTCAGATTTATCAGCCCGATTACCGAAAGACATACGCTGATAAACCTGGCCTGTTCCGAGAAAAGCATTTTCCCTTTGACGGCTGCGAGAAACTGATCAAAAAATGAGAATGCTGTGGTTGATGCAACCAGCTTCGCTTCCGGCACATCGAGTGTTTTGAGCAGCGCCGCAGCCGGGATGGACAGTATGTCAACAATATTTGTAGCTTCCGCTATTATTATGAACAGGGTCCCGAATGTGATCATGAGCGGTACGGTACCCAGCAGAAGCCTGCTGATTATCATGAAGCTGTCGGTTAAATAGGCCTTTGTGCTCATGCCGCGGGCGCAGCTCATACCGCGAATCAGTGCCCAGCGAAACATCGAATATTTGTGACGCTGGTCCGCGTCATGGATATGATAATTATTACGCCCCAGGTAATAAGTATCCGGTATATTGGCAAGCGGCCATATCCTCGGCAGCAGAGCCGCCAAAAGAAAAGTACTCAGATAAACGACAAACAGTATCTGCAGCATCGCATGCTCCATATCAAAGAGGTCCGCAAGCGCATATATGTCATAAATGCTCGCTACAGAAAAACTGCAGACTATTGCCGCCGCCTCCCTGTCCGTATAGTAGCCGGCGCTATACATCTTCGACGTAAAGACAACAGCCATGGAACTGCTGCCGAGCAGCGATGAGATGCAATCCAGCGCTGCTCGCCCCGGCACAAGAAAGGCACGGCGCATGACATGGCTTGCAAAGACGGCTAAAAACTGTACAAGCCCGAAGTTCAGAATAAGCGGCGCCCACAATCCCAGCACCAGAGCCAGAACGATAAGCCGGGCAGCAACAGTATTGACTATAAAGTGAGCTTTTCCGACAAAGAGGGGGAAAAAAGCTCCCGGGCCGGCGCCGAAATCGGCGCCGACGAGAACAGCAAGAGCGATCGGCAGCGAACATATCCGTGCCGCAGACCACAGCGGAGCACGGTTCAGGCCTCTGAGGAGCATGCTTCCCGCGAAGCCGCATCCCGCAGCAAAGGATTCGGGTATGATCGTTAAAAAGGCGGCAGCGAAACAAACTGCGGCAACAACAAGCTGGCGCCGGTCTGCCATCAATCTCAGCAGCAGCTCTTTTGAGTGTCCTACCAGCGTGTTGACCTCTCCGTGCAGTGAAAAAGGGACAAGGAATATTGCTATGCCAAGAAGTGAAGGTATTATAAATTTAAGTATGCTTTTTTTGTCATACACTAACCATGATCACCCGCACTATTACGAAACTTCCGCTTCTTTTATAACAAACACTTCTCCGACTCCGGCTTCTTCCAGTTCATCAAGCGACGGGGCCCCGGGGAGCGGCCACCCAAGCTCCCTGCAGGCTGACGCATATTCGTGCAGCACGTACGGAGCCGATGCGAGCACTTTTTCACGCGACTTATCTTCGGCCCAGCAACCGTTGAGCCCCGGGAAATTACCTATCCAGATATCCCCGCAGGGGCTCTTTTCTTTATATAACACCAAAGGGTAAACGTATCGTTCAGCCATTTTAAGCCCACCTCGTTAAAATATCGGCCGTGATATATTTTCGCAGCGAAAAAGTATTTCCTGCCGCAGATCAGGTGTTTTCGAACGAACCGGCATACCGCTGAATCCAGAACGTAACGCATGATATATTACCATATTACACTATAAATATTGTACCTTTTTTTATTTTTTACGGTATACTCTGCGGTTTTTTTCTGATTTCTGATATAATATACGGCAAATCAGGTATAAACATGAAATTTCTCAACCCGGAGGTAGTTAGATGACCCTCAAAAACAAGTCTCAGATCTGGTTGGGGTTAATGCTTCTGTCAGTACTCCTGCTGCTTGATGTAATGTTTACAAGATCTTTGATCTCTTCTGCACATCTTGCCGACAGAGAGCGTATGGAAAGAAACCTTTCCCGTACACATCTGGCGCTGAGGGGCGAAGTCCGTATGCTTGATGCGATCGCCGGCAACTGGGCATATTCTGACAAGACATGGGATTTTATGATGGGTGCAAATCCCGACTATCCGGAAACTTATCTTAACAGGGCCGTTCTCACTGAAATAGGCGTATCATCGCTTATTTTTATAGATAACGACGCACATGTTGTGTTTTCACGTGACTTCAGCGCGCCCGACGATGAATCATCCCCGGAGAGCGAAATAAGAGCCATCTCTGACAGCTACGGCGCCAAACTGCTGCATGAACTGCCGGAGGACGGGATGAGCGGCATAGTCATGAGAGAGGACGAACCGCTCCTGTTTGCGGTAAAACGAATACACCGCTCCAACAAGAGCGGAACCGGGGCCGGCGCTCTTATCGCGACGATGCCTCTTTCCGCAAAGAAGATTCAAAATATATCCAACAATATCAATTTCAATTTCGCAGTAGATCCTGTAACAAAAAAAGAAAAAGAACAGGATCTGCCGAATCTCCGTATCTCAGACGAGCGGGACAGTTCTTACATCAAGGGCAGCGCGCTGATACGCGACTACGCGAACGCTCCTGCCTTCTGGATATCCGGCATATCACCCAATATCGACATACGCAGCGCGGAGCGCCGGCTCCAGATACTTTTCCTTGCACTTGCGGCTGCCGCAGTGCTTCTTATACTGCTCTTCGGTATCTTCATTAAAAAACAGATAACGAACCGAATCAGAAAACTCGGCGCGGAGATAGAGGCGGCAGCAGGCAGCATTGACGGAGCGCACGGCATAACGGTCGACGCAAAACATGACGAGATAACCGCGCTCCAGCAGACGGCAAACGACGCAATTGCCTTCTCCTCGTTCAAACGGGCTGAACGAAACAGAAGCCGCGATATAGAGATGTCGGTCTGCAAGCGCTTTTCCGAGGCAGGAAGGCGGCTCTGCATTGGAACGCTTGAGGATACGGCGACCGCGCTCTGGCGTAAAGACGACAGGACGTCACGTCAGGCCATACTGCGCGGAGCCCGCGAAGCACGTGATTTCGCGGCATACCTGGGGTTGGAGGATGAGGATATCGGCAATGTATATCTCGGGTCTCTGTTTGCAAAGACCGGGATGCTTGCGCTTCCTTTTTCGCTTCGTACGAAAAAGACCGGACTTTCCCCCGAAGAAGACCGCGAGTATAAAAAGTACCCGATTCAAACCAAAGATTTCATGACAAAAGTTGAACTGCTTCGTCCGGCGGCCCAGGCAGCATACGGATGTAACGAAAACTGGGACGGCACCGGCTTCCCGCAGCGTATATCCGGAAACGCCATTCCTGCTGGAGCAAGGATATGCGCCGTTGCCGAAGAGTGGAACGAGCTTACCAGACCATGGCCCGGGCGTATCCTGCCTGATGCGGAAAGCGTAGAAAGATCGCTGCGCGCCATGGCCGGAAACAGGCTTGACCCGGATATGGTCGAAAAGTTCATAGATTACCTGAAAAGCAAAGACAGCAAATAAAGAACCGGGCGTAAAACAGTAATCGCGCTTTGCGCACGTGAGCAGCCAGACAGAATAAGCGGTTTTATTACCTGAGGAGCGATACGTAATGACTGAGATCGATGCAAGAAAACTGGAATGCCCTAAACCGGTGCTTCTCACAAAAGAAGAAGCAGACAAAGGAACGGCCGAGATTCGTGTTCTCGTGGACAACGAAACTGCGGCAGGCAACGTTACTCGCTTTTTTGAAAGCAGAGGGTATACCGCCGTCCGCACTG
>JAEEGL010111159.1_pt1 | contig 19122 bp, 16 predicted proteins | sample 9134231 | NCBI WGS metagenome assembly JAEEGL01 (sample SAMN16246548, study PRJNA631951) | gut metagenome | biome: gut microbiome; feature: rumen; material: fiber-attached | host: Bos | place: Iran: Karaj | collected 2018-10 | reverse complement strand
AAAGTGAGCCTGCCAAGCAACTTCCATGATGAAACGAACAGCAAGTCTTGTGTCCTTGTTAGCACCGCAGAAACCATCTACTACGTAGAGCTTCTTGCCGGAGAGCTCTTCAACAGCGAGCTTCTTACAAGCCTCCCAAGCTTCCTGTGAAGCGGGGTGGTTATCATTCTTGTACTCATCTGTTGTCCACCATACTGTATCCTTGGACTTGTCATCCATAACGATGAACTTATCTTTAGGAGAACGACCGGTATAGATACCTGTCATAACGTTTACAGCACCAAGCTCTGTAAGCTGTCCCTTGTCAAAACCCTCCAAAGAAGGATCCATCTCCTCTTCGAAAAGCTTCTCGTAAGAAGGATTGTAGACGATTTCCTTGACGTCTTTGATGCCATACTTAGTCAAATCAATGTTTGCCATGATAAAACTCCTTTACATTAATAATCACTGCCAAACATTATATCTTTAATTACCTGTTTTTTCTATAAAAAATTTATGATTATATTGCTTGTTAGCCTCAGCTAATCCCCTATTCTATATACATAATAAAAAAAGAATAGAAAAGAAAATCATTTGATAAAAATACCCCCATGGTCAGTATTCGACCATGGGGGTAACTTCAAATATGATGGTGGGGCTGGTGGGACTTGAACCCACACGATTTATGGTCGGCAGATTTTGAGTCTGCTGCGTCTGCCATTCCGCCACAACCCCGTATCATGGAGCCAATGGTGGGAATCGAACCCACGACCTATTCATTACGAGTGAATTGCTCTACCCCTGAGCCACATTGGCCTGTGTGCTTAAAGATGATACTTATTAAGCACATAAGTGTCAAGACTTAAAAGTCCCATGAATTAATGTACTTCTCCTGCTCGGGAGTGAGCTTATCAATGCTTATTTTCTTGGTATCAAGGAGTATCTCGGCAACTCTGTTATCGATTACTTCAGGTGTCTGATAAACCTTCTTATCAAGCTCCTTGCCATACTTTGCAATATATCTTGCAGACTGTGCCTGCAATGCAAAACTCATATCCATGATCTCGACAGGATGTCCGTCACCGGCAGCAAGGTTAACAAGTCTTCCCTCTGCAATAATGCAGACAGTATTACCATTCTTAAGCTCATATCCAATGATATTATGACGCAGCTCCTTACTTGATACTGCCATCTTCTTAAGTTCTTTAACACTTACCTCGCAGTCAAAATGACCTGCATTACAGCAGACAGCACCGTCCTTCATCTTCTCGAAATGTCTGCCAACAATAACATCCTCGCATCCTGTTACTGTTACGAAGAGGTCTCCCAAAGGTGCGGCTTCATCCATAGTCATGACTTCGTAGCCTTCCATGATAGCCTCACAAGCCTTAACGGGATCGATCTCGGTTACGATTACCTTTGCCCCCAGGCCCTTGGCTCTTAAAGCAACACCTCTGCCGCACATTCCGTATCCGGCAACGACTACGGTCTTACCTGCTACGACAAGATTTGTGGTAGCCATAATCCCCGTCCAAACAGATTGACCTGTTCCGAATCTGTTATCAAACAGATGCTTACATCTTGCATCATTAACTGCAACTACAGGATAAAGAAGCTTTCCTTCCTTCTCGAGAATGTTGAGTCTGTGTACGCCGGTAGTTGTCTCTTCACAACCGCCGATAAGGTTCTTCGTAAGATCCTTAAGTTCAGAATGAAGGAGCATGGCAAGGTCTCCGCCATCATCAATAACAATGTCAGGACCAAATGAAAGAGCCATCTTAAGATGGTTAATATACTCTTCCTCACTGTCACCATGAATCGTATAAACGCTCATACCTGAAGCTGCCATAGCTGCAGCGACATCATCCTGTGTCGAAAGAGGATTACAGCCTGTCAAAGCAACTTCTGCGCCGCCTCTTGCGAGTGTTCTTGCCAGGCAGGCAGTCTTCGCTTCAACGTGTACACTTACAGCAATCTTCAAGCCCTTAAACGGCTGCTCTTCAATAAGTTCTGCCTCGATAGCACGAAGAACCGGCATGTTTCTATATGCCCAATCTATCTTCTCCTGTCCGTAAGGTGCAAGGTTAATATCTTTTACATCGTAATTTGCCATGTTGACCTCCGTTAATGATTCTTATAATGACTTTATAAATAGTTTAGCAAGATTGCAACTGTCTTCTGATGCCTTGCCTGCCACTTCCATAACTTCTTTATGACTTAACTTATTATCAGCAATACCGCATCCAAAGTTACAAATACAGGAAACCGCTGCAATTCTCATACCACAATGCGAAGCTACTATTGCTTCAGGAACTGTAGACATACCGACAGCATCAGTACCGAGAATCGAAAGAGCTCTAATCTCGGCAGGAGTCTCATACTGAGGACCTCTCGTATAAGCATATACACCTTTATGTATTCTTATATTATTATCCTTAGCTATCTTAGTAAGCTTATCTACATATTCAGGATCATAAATACAAGACTGATCAGGGAATCTGTCACCGAATTCATCAAGATTAGGACCTCTTAAAGGTGATTCACAGAAGAAAGGGATATGATCGGTAATGATCATAAGATCAGAAGGATTCATACCAACCTTAAGACCGCCTGCTGCGTTCGTAAGATAGAGTGTCTTAACTCCAAGCTTACTCATTACTCTTACATATAAAGTACATTCTGATGTGTCGTAACCTTCATAGTAATGGAAGCGTCCAGACATCATGAATACTCTTTTACCTTCAAGAGTTCCGATAATGAGTTTACCTTCATGTCCGGGTACAGTTGAAACCGGGAAACCGGGAATATCAGCATAAGGAACTTCGAGAACATCCTCGCACATACCAGCCAAAGGGGATAATCCTGATCCCAAAACTATACAAATCTCAGGAACCGTATTGTTGCCAATAACGGTCTTTATATATTGTGTTGCCTCATTTATTGAGGCCATATATGTATTTACATCAGTTATCATGAATTCTTACCGCAGCAATTCTTATACTTCTTACCTGAACCGCAAGGACAGGGATCGTTTCTTCCGACTTTATTCTTATCTCTCTTTACAGGCTCTAATGTCTGTGTGCTCTGTGCGGCACCCTGAACCTGCTTAGCCTGAGTAGGAATAGCATTTCGCTGGGAAGCTGTTGCTCTTGCAGCAGCCTTGGCAAGAGGAGAAGACATCTGCTCTTCTGCTGCCCCTTCAGAACCTGAAGCATTAGGTGCATTTCTTACTTCAAAACGACCTCTCATAAGAAGCTTAACTGAATCGTCCTGAATGGCTTCGTTCATTTCCTCGAACATCTCTCCGCCTTCAAGCTTGTACTCTACTACAGGGTCATGCTGACCTACAGATCTCATTCTTATTGAAGTCTGGAGCTGATCCATGGCATCGATATGATCCATCCACTTGGAATCAACTGTCATAAGAAGAATGGAACGCTCTGCCTGTCTGAATACTTCAGATCCTGCAAAATCTTCTTTTGCCTTAAGAGCTTCAACAGACTGATCGTAAAGAGTATCTACAATTGTCTTAGCATCGGGAATATCCTTATGCTCGTCTTTAACATCAAGAACAATAGGAAGATCTCCGAATATCTCAGCAAGCTTAGCACCAAGTGAGTACCTGTCGACATTGGAAATAACGCCATCATTAGCAAATGCCATTACCTGTCTGTCAGCGACTCTCTGAAGCATCTTAAGAAGAGTCTCATGCATATCCTCACCATCAATAACTTTACGGCGCTGCTCATATGTGATAGTACGCTGGATATTCATAACATCATCATACTCAAGGACAGTCTTACGTGAACCGAAGTGCAATGCCTCCAGTTTCTTCTGGGAACTGTCAATTATCTTGGTAAGCATACCGTTCTGAATCTCCATTGTCTCTTCAACACCCAAAGTATTGTAAAGACGGTGAACTCTGTCTCCACCGAAGATTCTTAACAACTCATCATCCAATGCAAGGAAGAACTTTGTGCGTCCGGGGTCACCCTGACGACCTGCACGTCCCTTGAGCTGATTATCGATACGTCTTGATTCATGTCTTTCTGTACCGACAATGAACAAGCCACCCAAAGCTCTTACTTCATCTGCCTCAGGCTTGATCTCTTCAGATTTCTTAGCATAGATCTCGGCATACTTCTTTCTTGCCTCAAGGATAACCTCGTCATCTGTCTCATTATGAGCAGTTGAAGCTTCAATGAGATCCTCATCATATCCGAGCTTTCTCATCTCCTGCTTAGCAAGGAATTCCGGGTTACCGCCAAGAAGAATATCGGTACCACGGCCTGCCATGTTAGTAGCAATCGTAACAGTTCCCTTACGGCCTGCCTGAGCTACGATCTCAGCCTCTTTTCTGTGGTTCTTAGCATTAAGAACATTAGCCTGAATGCCTGCTTTTCTAAACAGCTTATCGAGATACTCGGATCTGTCGACATTAACTGTACCTACAAGAACAGGCTGACCTGTCTTATGTGCTTCGATAACAGTCTTCAATACAGCATGATACTTACCCTTCTGAGTCTTAAATACAGCATCATTCTCATCTACTCTCTGTATCTGCTTATTGGTAGGAATCTGAATAACATCAAGGTTATAGATCTGTCTGAACTCAGCTTCCTCAGTATAAGCAGTACCTGTCATACCTGAAAGTTTGGAATACATTCTGAAATAATTCTGGAAAGTAATTGTTGCAAGAGTCTTATTCTCGTTAGCGATCTTAACGCCTTCCTTAGCTTCGATAGACTGGTGCAAACCATCGGAGTATCTTCTACCGGGCATCAGACGACCTGTAAAGTCATCTACGATAACTACCTCGCCTTCATCTGAAACGATATACTGCTCGTCCTTATGGAAATTACCGTGAGCCTTCAAAGCATTATTGATGTAGTGCTGAAGATCAAAGTTCTCAGGATCTGAAAGATTCTCGACATTAAAGTACTTCTCAGCCTTCTTGATACCGTTCGCTGTGATAACTGAAGTCTTGGCCTTCTCATCGATAACGTAATCGGCGTCACCGACAATCTCGTCCATATCGATCTTGTCATCAGTCTCAACAACTGTATAAGGCTTGAGCATTCTAACAAAGGAATCTGCCTTCTGATAAAGATCTGAAGAAGCCTCTCCACGTCCTGAAATAATAAGAGGTGTTCTGGCCTCATCGATAAGGATTGAGTCAACCTCATCGACGATTGCATAATTTAATTCCCTCTGAACAAGCTGTGACTTTGAAATAACCATGTTGTCACGCAGATAATCAAAACCAAACTCATTGTTTGTTCCATAAACGATATCGCAGGCATACATGCCCTTTCTGTCCTTGTTGGGAATATCGTGGATGATAAGTCCGACTGTAAGGCCGAGAAACTTATAAACCTTACCCATCCATTCCGAGTCACGCTTTGCAAGGTAATCGTTAACTGTAACTACATGAACACCCTTACCGGTCAAAGCATTGAGATAAACAGGCATTGTAGCAACAAGTGTCTTACCTTCACCCGTCTTCATCTCGGCAATTCTACCCTGGTGAAGAACTATACCACCGATGATCTGTACCGGATAAGGCTTCAAGCCGAGAACACGCCATGCGGCTTCTCTTACAGTTGCAAATGCTTCGGGAAGAATGTCATCTAATGTCTCTCCATTTGCAAGTCTTTCCTTAAACTCACCGGTCTTTGCACGAAGATCAGCATCAGAAAGCTTCTGATACTCTTCATCAAGAGCAAGAACCTTCTTCTTGATAGGCTCTATCTTCTTGATCTCGTGATCACTGTGTGTACCGAAAATTGCCTCTAAACCCATTATTCTTTATCTCCTTTGAGTCTTCTGAGAGCGGTTCTGTATCCGCCGTCAGGATTGTTATAGCAAGCTTTAACGCGCGAAATGGTGGTTGAACTGACTTTGGTGCCTTTGCCTTGATCATTCTTGTCAGATGAAGGAGCAAGCTTATTGATTATCTCTTCGTAACTGTTCCCTTGATCTATGAGCTCAAGTATCTGCCATCTGTGAAGCATGGAACGCAATTCGTTTCTCGAACAAAGATCCTCGAAGAACTTATGCACTTCCTCTGTGGTCTCAAGTGTCAGTATGGCATTATAAAGGCTGTCGAGAGCCATTCTTTCTTCTTTATCGAATCCCATTTTATTCAATAAGAGCGAGAGAATCGTCTATCAGGTTATTAATATAACCCGCAACAAACAGATATACGATCAAGGCAGCGAGTACAATAAGAAACAATGCCAGACATATACGTTTGAAGATAAGTTCCTTCTTAGCCTTGCGAAGTACATCGCCAACTGATTCCCTGCCGCTAATACTGCTGCTGACAGAGGTTGCAGCTACAGAAGGTCTTCTTATATTACCGTTCATCGCCAGTAGAGCACACCTTTCTTTGTAAAATATCCTTACAATGATAACCTAACTTGCCCATTTTAACAAATATATATAAATAATTATTAAGAAGAATGGCCGTATTCTTCTATCTGAAGATCAACACCATGCGTTGATGCGTATATTTCCATTGAATAAACAGCCGTTCTTAAGGCTTCCGGTGAATCTTCCGGAATTACAACGATCAAAGTCCTTGTTCTTATACTATCGCCATATACAACATATCTTTGACCGTTTATTTGTACATCGGCACCATTAAAATCTGCAAGCGAATCGATCTGCTCCGTTAATCTTAGTGTTACAGCCCCGGGTATACTGTAAGTGGGTTTATTAAGATCAATACTGACAACCGAAGAGGCTCTTCCGGCACTGTAATAATTAATGCACGGGAAAGTCGGAGGCAGATTAGCTCCATACCTTTGAGCAAAGGCTCTTCCTCTTACAAAATTGTTCTGCTGCCAAATATCATCTCCCGGTTCCTGTACATCCTGTCCGTCAGAAAGGAACAGTTCAAAATCACCATAGAAAGGAATAGATGATACTATCTGCCTGCTCATAGGACCTATTATCGTATTGATACTGTAGACCACATAGACCTCGATGTAATTATCTTTTATATCAAAATCCACACTGATCTGATCAGGTCCCCAGAAATATGAACCGTTCAATTCATAAAATTCAGTTGCTATATCATCAGTAAATCTGTCCCCGAGAATAAGATTCAATGCACCTGCTCTAAGTGCGCCGGATGTAAGCATATCCGCACCTGCCACCACAGAGCACGCATTTACAAAACTCTCATTAACATTCACTTCATCAGGCAAAGCGTTAACCAGGGTTGAAACAGTATCGCAAGCCACAACAGAAAAAGGTGTTAAGTGAGCAAAATCCTCACAACTCTTATTTACTGCTCTTTGCATAAGTATGTCAGTTCGAAGAAATACTGTAACGCTGATGATAGCAGTTATAAAAACAAGAACTAGTGAGAACGATATGGCTGTCTCAAGTGATACTGAACCTTTTTTATCCGTATAATTCATAAACTGCCTCATAGGAAATATCTTCACCGTAAATTGATGTCCCGGTCGTAATGCCTGTAACATGATCCGGAAAATCCCTGTTAATGATCTGTACCATTCTGCTTACAAGCAAATCATCCGGCACGAATGACATATAAATAGTCAGGAAATCCCTGTAATCCATAGTTATCCCGCCTAATCCCTCTACTTCATACAATGTAATGCTGTCTCCTGCCAGTATGTCTGACAGATCACCCGTAGACTGTAATTCAGACAATACCGCAGCGATTACTGCAGTATATACTTCAGGAGGAAGCGGAACAGACCCTAACGAAAGTGCTGAAACAGCTGCAGACAATATCTCGCCTGCAGCTTGCATCAATTCATAAGTATCAGGATCCGTAAGATTGGTTACCAAATTTTTGACAAAGCAGAAACCGTAGATATAAAGAAACGTTAAAGCACATCCCCCAACACCTTCTATCCCGGTTAATATGTACTCTGAATCAGGAATGTTATCTTCGTGAAAAGCAGGAAATTCAGTTCCATTCATGGTTGTATCATCAGGAAGGAATGTGTCAAAGTTATTAGCAGCATAATCAAAAAGGCAAAGATGCTGACCGATTCCTTCATTAAATGAGGTTCCGATACCGTATAGGCCGGATTGGAATTCAATCATATTCAAAAGAAACCCGGTATCAGTCGGATCAAATCCTTCTCCTATATCCGGGTGATCATTGTTAAGAGTACCCAACCCGTCCATTAGACTCCAAAAGAATTGAAGTTCAGGAGATGATTCATCAAGACCTAGTGCATTTACTGCCATTAATACAGCTTCAACAATATCAGATCCGCCGCTTAGGATCCGTGCGAACACACCGGATGCGGGGCTTGATGTGAATTGTCTTATAGAAGAATATGCACCTGACGAATCAAGTTGTTCTATGAGAGCGTTTATGTACTCAGACAACCTGTTTATTACTATTCCCGGAGCACGGTATGAATAGAATACCGCTACCGCTCTCTTTAAAGCCTCAGTGTCAAAACTATATACACCGCTGACATACATAACATCTCCGGGTTCGTATCCGTTAGAAGACAATATGCTGTCAAAAAGCTCTGAATCAATTTGTGACGCGTTAAAAGCATAGATACCATATGCCTTAAATAAAGTTCTGTCGTAACTTGCCAGATATATCTGCGTCTGTTCCTTTAATGCACGTGTATATGTAAGTCTCCTGTCAAGGTCGGCAACATATGCCATATATGTGGATTCCACCAGGATCAATGCAGATAGTATTATTGCCAGAAACAGTGTCGTAGTACCTTTTTTACTCCTCCTCATATTCAGATCCCTCCCCTGCAATAAAACCGTATATCATGCGGTAGTTTTCAGAGATGCCTGTAAAGAAAGTATTCAGCCCTTCCGGCGATAAAACCTCCTCATCTTTATGCAACACATCTTCAACTGCGGCGCGTGCTTCGTTTAATGTGTCATTACATAAGTTTGCGGGCAATACGATAAGTCCGGACAGAACAATCATTACCGCCGTAAAAACAAAAGCCGTTTCCAGTGTACTCATAATAAAGACCCCCATATTCCATAGAATGACTATAGAATACAGGGGTTTAAGTTCAAATATATCGACAATTGGATACAATTATCGACAAAAAACGACAAACATTATCTTAAATGCGCGTCGAACTGTTTCTCGAGCTTAGACAATATGCTGTCAAACGGAGTCTTAATATCGTCATCTGTGAGCGTTCTGCTGTCGTCTCTGAAGATAAGAGATACTGCGACGGACTTTTTGTTGTCGCCGAGCTTGTTATCCTCATATACATCAAAGAATTCAACTTCCTTGAGAAGCTTTCCTCCCGCGGACTTGCAGCATCTTAACAAATCACCAACGGCAACTGCCTTATCTACTACAACAGCGAGGTCTCTGGAGATTCCGGGGAACTTAGGTATCTGCTTATAGACACGCTCTGACTTGGCTGCATCGATAAATGCTTTCGCTTCAATCTCGAAGAAGCAAGCTTTCTGAGGAGCTTCAAATCCGTCTGCAACAGAAGGATGTATGATGCCGATAACACCGCACTCCTTGTTATTAACAAGAACCTTAGCAGTTCTTCCTGGGTGAAAAGACGGATTATCTGTTAAGGGCTCGAAAGAAAGTGCTCTGATACCCAGTACTTTACCGAGTTCCTCGATAATCCCTCTAATATGATAGAAAATCGAAGAACTGTCACTAATGGTGTTGTCATAATAGAATCCGCTGAACACCGGTCTTTCCTCAGGGAGCAAAGAAGGATCTTCATCAGGAATATAAACATAAGCGAGCTCAAATATCTTTGCGCTTAATACACCACGGTTGGAGTTTCTTGATGCAATACGAAGCATAGAAGGAAGCATTGTGGTACGAAGAACGGAAGAATCATCACCCAAGGGGTTAGATATCTTAACCTGCTTTCTCAATGAACTGTCTTCAGGAACCTTCAAAAGATCAAGATCAGACGGGCTTTCAAAAGAGTATGTAATAGCCTCATAGAAACCGCAGGAAACAAGAGTATCACGGATTTTTTCAGTAATATTCTGCTCTCTTGTTCTGCCGCCGAGAGTCGTCTCCTTACCCGACAAAAGTGTGGGCTCGATCTTGTTGTAACCAAAGAATCTTGCAATCTCCTCAGATATATCAGCTTCACCCTCGAGGTCGGGACGGAATGTGGGAGGAATTATCATCTCCTTGCCATTCTCTGAAACGATCTCACATCCAAGATCAGCAAGAGTCTTTCTCATAAACTCTTCAGATGCTTCAATACCAATGAAAGTATTGATCCATTCAGGTCTGAAAGGAATGTGCTTAACCTCACGCTTGGTGGGATAAACATCAATATAGCCCTTGCTTACTTTACCGCATCCCAACAGCTCAACAAGCTCACAGGCTCTGTCAAGCGCTCTTAAAGCATTCTCGGAATCAAGGCCCTTCTCATATCTTGAGGAAGCCTCTGTACGAAGACCATTCTTAATTGCTGTCTTTCTTACGCTTACGCCGTTAAAGGTAGCGGACTCAAAAAGAATGCTGTTTGTTGTCTCAAGAACTTCAGAGTTCTCACCACCCATTACACCTGCGATGGCACAAACCTTTTCCTCATCAGCAATTACGAGTGTGTCTGCATCAAGAACATGCTCGTTGCCGTCTAATGTGACAGTCTTCTCGCCTTCTTTTGCTTTTCGAACGATGATGTGATTGTTCTTAAGGTACTCAAGGTCAAACGCGTGCATTGGCTGACCTAACTCAAGGCAAACATAGTTAGTAATATCAACGATATTGTTGATGGATCTCATGCCTGCTGCTACAAGCTTTTCGACCATCCAGTCAGGGGAAGGACCGATCTTGACGTCCTCTACTGTTCTTGCACAGTAACGGTAGCAAAGATCAGGGGCTTCGATATCAACCTTGGCTACTTCGGAAGTTTCAAGTGTACCCTCCTGCTTAAGCTTAGGGGCAACGGGGTTAAACTTCTTTCCTAATGTAACAGCTGCTTCACGTCCAAGACCTTCGATAGAGAAACAGTCAGGTCTGTTGGAAGTGATCTCAAAGTCAATGGTTACATATGAATCGATGTTTAAGAACTCACGCAAGTCTGTTCCCAAAGCAGGAACATTATCAAGCTTCGACAGGTCCCATAAACCGTACTCATCGGCACCGGGCTTACCTGAAGCAACGGGTCCCAATTCTTCACCGGAGCAGCACATACCGAAGCTCTCAACACCTCTGATCTTACCCTTCTTGATCTCGAACTCAGGCAAAACAGCGCCAACAGCTGCAATAGGACAAAGCATTCCCTTATAAACATTAGGTGCACCGCATACGATCTGAACATCATGACCTATCTCGTCGCGGCCGAAATCAACTTTAAGAATATGAAGATGATCTGAATCAGGGTGATCCTCAACACTTAAGATCTTTCCGACATAAACACCGGAAAGCTTATAATCGATGACTTCCTCAACCTTGGAACCGGTAAGTGTCATCTGATCCGCAAGTTCTTTTACGGAAACATCAATATCAGTAAAGTCTTTTAACCAAATAACAGGTGCTTTCATTAGAATCTCCTCCTCACTTGAACTGCTTTAAGAAACGCACATCGTTCTCATAAAGGAGTCTGATGTCATCAATACCGTATCTGCCCATCGCTGTTCTTTCAACACCGATACCGAAAGCAAAACCGCTGTATACAGAAGAGTCGATGCCGCAGTTCTCAAGAACCTCAGGATGTACCATGCCGGCTCCAAGAACCTCGATCCAGCCTTCGCCCTTACATACGTTACAGCCGCATCCGCCGCACTTCCAGCATGTAAGATCGACCTCAACAGAAGGCTCCGTGAACGGGAAATGATGGGGACGGAGTCTGATATCAGTCTTCTCTCCGAACAGTTTCTTAGCAAAGAGCCTTAATGATCCGACGAGATCACCCATTGTAACGCCCTTATCAACTACCAGACCTTCTATCTGGTGGAATACAGGAGAATGAGTTGCATCAAGAGTATCCTGACGGTAAACCTTACCCGGGCAAACCACTTTTATCGGGGGCTTGCCGCCATTCTTGGTAAGTTCCTCCATAATACGGATCTGCATACCGGATGTCTGTGTTCTTAAAAGGATATTATCGTTAATGTAGAAGGTGTCCTGAGTATCTCTTGCAGGGTGTCCCTTAGGTATTCTTAAAAGTTCGAAGTTGTACTTATCGTATTCAACTTCAGGTCCTTCACCTATACTGTAGCCCAAGCCCAAGAAGATATCGCATATCTCATTGATAGCCATGTTAAGAGGATGTCTTGCACCGCTTCCCTCGTAATGAGTAGGCAAAGTAACATCGATTACCTCTTTTTTGAGCCTGTATGCACTCTCCATAGCCTTCATGCGGGCCTGGTTCTGAGCAAATACTTCTTCCATCTTGGCGCGTACTTCGTTCACAAGCTTACCTGCCTCAGGTCTCTCCTCAGGCTTTAAGCTTCCCATATTACGAAGTACTCCGGTAAGCTTACCTTTCTTACCGAAGAATTCTACTCTCAACTTCTCTATATCAGCTGAATTCTGAATCTCTTTGATCTTATTCTCAAATTCTTCACGCGTTTTATTCAAGCTGTCACGAAGATCGCTCATAAAACAAGCCTCCTTAAAAACTCACATTAACTAACAGAATATAGCACAAAGGCCTTATAAATTAAAGAAGGGATTAATAACGAGCTCTCTTTTGATGGTGCTTGACGGACCGTGTCCAGGATAAACTATAACATCAGGGTTCAAAGTCTTAAGGCTCGTAACAGAAGACAGGAGTTGCTTCTCATCCCCGCCTTTAAGATCAGATCTGCCGACAGACCCTGCAAACAGCGTGTCTCCCGTGAACATTATCTTCTGCTCCCCCTGCTCGAAAAGAAAACACACGCTTCCGGGAGAGTGACCGGGAGTATTAAGAACAGTAAGTCCCTCAAGCTTTAAATTGTTTACATCCAGGGGGCGTGTACTGTATGTAACGCTTTCAAAGAAATCGACAGAACAGTTATAGGAAGGATCTTCAAAGCAGATAAAGTCTTGGGGCGAACAATAGACTTTGGCTTGAGGAAACTTCCCTGCCCACTCATCTACGGCGTAAATATGATCAAAATGCCCATGAGTTATAAGAATATAGTCGATCTTTGACGGAATATCATCACCCATATGCTCATAAGGAACAGAAGGATCGATTAAAAAACACCCCGAATCTGTACTTAACAAGTACATATTCGAGGCTAAAGGTCCGTAAGGAATAGTCTTTACAATCATCAGGAAACCTTGGTCTCTTTAAGCCAGTTCCTGTAATCAAGATCTCCTCTGTCTACCGCAAGAACCAGAATTTCTGCCGTAGCAAGATTAGTTGCATACGGAATATTGTTCATATCACACGTCTTCAGAAGATCAGAAGGAACTTCATTGTCTTGTGCAGCGGCATCACGAAGGTATATAACACAATCTATCTCATCAAACTCAGCTCTTGACGCAAGCTGCTCGATTCCACCGAGATAATCTACATTAAGTCCGGACACATCAATATCAACAGCCTGCTTAAGATACTTGGCAGTACTGTAAACAGATATCAACTGATGCTTTGTAAGTAAAGTTTTATAAGCGATACAGAAATTAACGAGAAGCTCTGTTTTACGGTTGTCAGCCATCAGAACTATCTTCATAAGTAAAATTTCCTCCATTAAAAACTATTACTATTGTACAAAAACACAGTTAAAAATTCAATGATTTGTTGTTAAAAACAATCAAAATTACCCAAAAAGCGGTTAACCCTCTTCAGTTGGAAGTTCTGCAATAAGAGCATCTAAGTCATTTCCCGTAAACGGTATGCTCTCAAACATCTCATCAGCTCTTGAAGGAGCAACATTGAAATACTGGGACAGCAATTTTTGAGCAATAACAGCAGTAGATGAACCCCACTCACCTCTCTCAACAACAAGAGCGATAGCAATCTGAGGATCTTCTGCCGGTGCATAACATACGAACAGACCATTACTGTACTCTTTTCTGATTTCCTCATAACCTGTCTCAGCCGTACCTGTCTTACAAACAACATCGATTGGGAAATTGGCAAAGATATTACGTGCCGTTCCGTCCCACATAGAAGTACCTGTAACAACGCATCTCATTGACTGTCTAACGGCCTCAATGTTAGGTTCACTGATATTAAGAGGCATAGACTGTGTCTGTCCTTCATAAAGGATCGTTCCGTCTGAAGCAGTTACATTATCAATAACATAAGGTGTTACAAGCTGATTTGTCGCGATTCCTGCAGTATATCTGCAAAGCTGCATGATAGTAAAACAGTTATCGAACTGGCCGATAGCTGACTGGGCAGTATCCGCAGGGAACCATGTACGGTCGTATTCATTCTCGTGGAGCAGGATCTTAGTCTCACGGCTGGCTCTTATTCCTCTTATCTCACCAGGAAGATCGATCCCCGTGTATTCACCCAGACCAAGCCTTTCTGCCATAGCATCGATGTTATCGATACCTGTATCAACACCTAATCTCATGAAATAAATATTGCAGGATGTAGCCATAGCTGAGTTAAGGTCAAGCGGACCATGTCCTGTTGTAGGAAACTCGAGACACCTGAATGGCCATCCGCCGATATCTATAGGCGAATCGCAGGGATACCAGGTGGAACCGGGTGATATTACACCGTTCTCCAAAGCAGCAAGTGCCGTTACCATCTTAAAAGTCGAACCCGGAGCATACTGTGACATGATTGCTCTGTTCCAAAGAGGCATGTCTTCCGCGGTAATATCCTCATATTCTCCGATTCCAAGATAGTACTGAAGCTGCTCTTCAGCCTGGGCATCACCATACATGGATAATACAAAGTCATTAGGATCAAAGTTAGGATACGAACCCATAGCGAGCACGGCTCCGGTATTAACATCCATTACAACAAAAGCACCGGCATTAGCTGTTTTATAACCGGATTGCTCGATAAGTTCGGCATTCATGGCATCTTCAATATAGGTCTTCAAAGCTTCAATACCAACTCTTTGAAGATCAGTATCAATGGTCAGCTGAACCGTAGCTCCGCTTTGAGCAGGTACACCATAATCAGATGGGAAGAAAACTCCATCCTGTCCTTCGGTTGTCCAGATATTATAAGTACTGATACCTGAATACCCGTGAAGATATCTTTCCATCTGGGATTCAACACCTGACTGACCAACAAGGTCATCATTTGAATAACCGTATTGGGATAAGGTAACCAGCGATTCCTGTGAAACTCTACCTACATATCCGACAACATGGCTCGACAACTGGGCTGCAGGCGTATATGTTCTTCTATAAGCCTTGGCTGTAATGATTCCCATATAGTGGTAGTTTTGCTCATTGAGTAAAGTTACCAGCTCATCAGGGACATCGGTAGCAATCTCAACAGGAGTACCAGTAATGAATGACCAGTTGTCTTTAAAGATCTGATATCTGATCCTTATTATCCTGTAAGCTTCTTCCTCGGAATAACTGTTATCAATATTGAACAGCATTCTTAAATATAAATAGAACACCTGCGGATCGGTCTTTACATAGTTATCAGAATAAGTAACTATTATTCCTTCAGAATAATCGTCAAGATTAAATAAATTGTGATCCGTCTGCCAAAGTCTTATATCCTCTTCTTCCTTGAGGAACTGAAATGGAGCTATAGAAAAGTACTCGTCCAATTCAGACTCGGAAATACAATTATAATCATCAAACAGATAACTTAACTCAAGACACATTGCATTAAGATCATCATCGCTAAGATAAGCATCTGCGATCATAACCGTATTAACTTCACGTGAAGATGCGAGAACAATACCATTGGCATCGATAATGTCGCCTCTTGGTGCCGCAACTACATATTGACGTGAAACACCCTGCGATGATGCGGAGATTGTTCTTTGGTAGCCGGAAAACTGCAAAGATGCGGTCATTATCAATATAACCGTGCCAAAAACACAGAAAATAAGGCCCAATATAAAGAATCTGTTCCTGAACAGATCAAGAACGACGGAGAAAAAAGATTCTTGTTTACGGTTTACATTGTCAGCCAAGAATTATCGCCCTTCCCCTTCTCATCAATCAAAACGGGATTAACACCGCCTTTATACGGACCCATAAATTTTAACATTAAATATAAAGGTACTGAAGCAAACAGATTAAGAGCTGTTTGCGGCAATATTGACTTAAGAAGTGCCTGCTTAAGATCCATATTGTATGAAACATCTGACAAGACACTGGTCCAAATATATATGACAAAATGCCCTGCCAACTTATAAAGCAATGTAATGAATACAACTGATATAAATGCCAAAAGGAAATTACGCTCAATCCTTCTTGTGAAAAACGAAGAACCCAGTGCGGCTACGGCAATCATTACAAATAAACCTATGCCGACTGAAGAAACAACAGTTCCGTCAAGACTTCTGATTGACGGAGCAGAAAAATAATCACGTATAAAACCTACTAATACTCCGACTATGATACCGTCATAGAATCCAAACATATAAGCACACAGAACGACCATGACAAACATAAGATCAGGATGCAGACCGGAAAGAGAAATGACACCCGGGAATGTAACCTGAAATGTTGTTATAAGAAGAATATAGATCGCATAAACAACAATCTTACGAACCAGCTGCTTGCGTCTCATTCAAATCACCTGATAAAGCTGAATCTTCAGTCATGTCCTCCATCGGAACGAGAATAAAAATATCGTTCAGATCCCCGATGTCGGAATAAGGTCTTAAAGTAGCAGTAATATTAAGCTCATCAGAAGTATCTACAGATTCAATGACGCCGATAGGAATTCCCTGAGGGAATAATCCGCCGTCACCTGAAGTAACGATCTCATCACCGACGGATGGAATTACATCGGGACTGATGCCCGTTACAAGGCAAAGACCGTCTCTTTTAAGTGATGCATCACCTCTTATAAGGAAAGTGGCACCGTTTACTGCGTTAACTTTGCCGCTTATACTGAAGCCCTCATGGAGCAAAGGCAGGATATCGGAATCATATTCGTTTACTTCAATAACTCTTCCGATAATATTCATTCTAACGTCAACGACTGCCAATGACTGTCCCTGCTCAAGTGTAATACCATCGCTCATACCTACGCCGGCCCTTATGACTGCAAACCACTCATCTGATTCACGGGACAAAACAGAAGCGCCGAAGATATCGTAGTTACTTAAAGTTTCCCTTATGTGGAAAGCTTCCTGAAGCTCCTCATACCTGATAGCGGCCTCTTCCCTCATATTAAGCTGATACTGAAGTTCAGCTATCTCGGCACGGAGTTCTTCATTCTGTTTTCTGATTGCCATACCGTCAGTTAAGGCAACCCAAAAATCCGATATAGAATTACCGGTTGATTTTACCGCATTCTGAACAGGATTAACGATGTTGCCGACGGGTTTTAGGATATTGTTAAGAGGACTGCCCGGAAATGATCCGAGTATGATAACAGCCAGTACTATTAATAAGGAAACGGCCGTTAAAAACCATTTGTTGGTCAGCAGCCTCTTCATTTATCAGCTGACTTTTTTACCGCAGCAGTTCTTATACTTTTTACCGGATCCGCAAGGACAAGGCTCATTACGGCCAACCTTGGTGGAGTGAGCGATATTAGCATCTCTATACTCTCTTGTAATCTCGGCAATCTTATCCTCATCGAGAACCTTCTTCCATGAAGGAAGCTTGAAAAGCCAAGTAGCCTTAGCGTCTCTCATGTTGTAGAAAAGCTTCTCGTAATCGATATCAAGCTTGATATCAGAATCGTCGTCTACATTCTCGACATCAAGTTCATTCTTCAAAGAAGACTTGATTCCGTCGAGGAAACCAACGAAGATGTCCATTGTAGCCTTGTTAAACCCAAGCTTAGCAGCAAGCTCGGAAGCCTTACCGGAAGTAAGCTCGGTATTATCAGGATAAGCTGAAAGGATCTTGTCATAAGCATCCTTTTCCATTGCATAGTAAGCATTGATGTAACGTGTATAGGAAGTCTGGTCCTTTACTGTCTCTGAATTCTCGATCCACTGCTCGTAATAACTCATTTCTTTTCTCCTTTAAGCAAGTCTTGAGGCAATAGCCTTGAGGAAATCCTCTGTATTAACAACATTCTTCTCGGGGATATCTATAAGATTCTTAAGATCTCCCGTGATAGTACCTGACTCGATAGTATCAAGTGAAGCCTTCTCGAGTCTGTCTGCAAAATCAGCAAGATCAGCAAGCCCGTCAAGCTCAGCTCTCTTTCTTAAAGCACCCGTCCAAGCGAAAAGCGTAGCCATGGGGTTTGTTGAAGTAGCTTCGCCCTTAAGATACTTGTAATAGTGTCTTGTAACAGTTCCGTGTGCAGCTTCATACTCGTAAACACCATCAGGTGAAACAAGAACGGAGGTCATCATTGCAAGAGAACCGCAAGCAGAAGCAAGCATATCGGACATAACGTCACCATCATAGTTCTTGCAAGCCCAAACGATACCGCCTTCAGATCTCATGATCCTTGCAACAGCATCATCAATGAGCGTATAGAAATATTCGATACCTGCTTCTTCAAACTTTGACTTGAATTCAGCTTCAAAGACATCATTAAAGATATCCTTGAATCTGTGATCGTATGTCTTAGAGATAGTATCCTTTGTTGCAAACCACAAACTCTGCTTAACATCAAGAGCATACATAAAGCAGGAACGTGCAAATGCTTCAATGGACTTATCCGTATTATGCATACCCTGGATAATTCCGGCATCCTTGAAGTCAAAAATCGTCTTCTTATCAACTCTTCCGTCAGGATATGTAACAACAAGCTCTGCAGTAGCAGGACCGTCAACTCTGATCTCAGAGTTTCTGTAAACATCACCATATGCGTGTCTTGCAATTGTTATAGGCTTCTTCCAGCATGTAACAAAAGGATTGATTCCCTTTACAAGAATGGGGGATCTGAACACTGTTCCGTCAAGCATAGCTCTGATCGTTCCGTTAGGACTCTTCCACATCTGGTGAAGCTTATACTCATCCATACGCTGGGCATTAGGCGTGATAGTTGCACACTTTACAGCAACACCGAGTTCCTTTGTCCTGTTGGCAGAATCAATCGTAACCTGATCGTTTGTAGCATCTCTGTTAGGAAGACCTAAGTCAAAATACTCTGTTTT
>JAEEGL012004518.1_pt1 | contig 19123 bp, 20 predicted proteins | sample 9134231 | NCBI WGS metagenome assembly JAEEGL01 (sample SAMN16246548, study PRJNA631951) | gut metagenome | biome: gut microbiome; feature: rumen; material: fiber-attached | host: Bos | place: Iran: Karaj | collected 2018-10 | reverse complement strand
TTTTTTCCCTCCGCGGAACATAAACGCCGCCGTTATCGCAATGACGAGTACATCCAGGAACCAGAAAAATTCACTTCCCATAGAGTCTCCTTGTTATTCCTCCGCTGTATTCGCGGCCGTATTTACGGAAATATTCACAGTATTTATCTTGGCATATGCCAGCAGGAACAGGTCTTTTCCGATCTTTATGAACTCGTTGTGGTCGGCGTTCACAAGCGCCATTTCACGCTCGTTTTCAAGCGCCGCATCGAGTATCCTCAGCCTTGTTCCCTCAAGCAGTATCACACCGTCCTCGTCGAAAGACAGGCAGCTCGTGGTGGAGGAAACAAACCCGAATGCGGTCTCCTCGGCCTCGCTGTTCAGCACGGTGAGCGTGTTTCTTCCCGATGAAACGTCGAGACAGTGCAGCGCGCATCCGAGCTCGCAGACAGCATAATTCCGCAGTCCGCCGGAGTATGTATGCACGGTATTGGTGCTGCCGTTCTCGGTATTGAGCGAGATAACGGCGTTGTCACATACGCACAGCACGCAGTTCTTGTCGGAGTACAGTCCGCAGGGCAGGCTGTTGTTCTTTATCGAGCGGTACCACACGCTGCCCTCCGTGCTCTTTATCGAGAGCTTGTAGAAATTCGTCACTATATCGCCGTTCGCGGAGCTTATCGTTGATACTATGATATGCTCGCCGTCGCCGACAAAGCTTACCTGCATCACGTTTTCGTCCGCGAATTTTCTCGTGTACTTCCAGTTTCCGCCGTCGTCATAGATGTACAGCACGTTGGAATATCTGTCCGAATCCGTTACCACGGCGGCAAGATTGTCACCGCCTACACGGGTATATACTATCTTGTTGTCGAGCGTTTTCTGATAGATAAGGCTCGTTTTGCTGTAGAGTGCGAAGTTGTAGCCCGACTTGTCAAAAAGCAGTATGCGCTTCTCGTTGGTGGTGATTTCGGGGGAATTGTAACCGTGTTTGAGCGCGTAGAGCTGCCCGCCCGCCTTGTCGTAGGCGTACAGGTATGTGTCCGTCAGCAGCGCGAAATTCTCGCCGAAGCGTTCGAGCTTATAATCACTGCTTCCGGGCAGCTCAATGGGAAATCCGACATCGTAAGACGTCTTTGTCTCCACCTTTGAGGCGATGCCGCGCAGCGGTTCGAATATCGTGTCCGCGTTTATCCACACTATCGCGAGCGCAATGACCGCGATAAGTGCCAGTATAAGCTTTACAAGGTACTTGCTCTGCTTTTTCTTTTTTCGGTATTTTGTCAGGTCTGTGGAATTCCCGACCTTTTCGGTGCTGCCGGCATTTTCGATCTTACCCATTTTCCCGGCCTTGCCGGTATGCAGCCCCGACTTGTCTAATACTTTCATATCTCTCCTTCTTCCGGATAGAACACCCTGTTGAGGTACAATCCGTGCGCGGGTATCGTTATCCCCGCATATTCCCGCACGCCCGTTCCGAGCGAACGTTCTATATCTTTCCCGGAGCGCTTTCCTTCGTTTATATAGATAAGCGTCCCGACCGTTATCCTTACCATATTGTGCAGAAATCCGTCACCGCTGACCGTGAATGTCACCGTATGTCCGTTTCTTTGCACGCTGTAATCGAATATCGTGCGTACCGTTGTCTTGCGGAGCTTCACCGACTCCGCCTTGCAGAACGCCGCGAAATCGTGTGTTCCGACGAACAGCTTTGCCGCCTCGTCGAGCCTGTTTTCGTCCAGCTTATACGGGTAATGCAGCGCGAGATCGGCCGCAAAAACGTCCCTTACCGGCGCGGTATTGACCACATAGACATATTCCTTGCCCTTTGCGGAAAACCTCGCGTGGAAGTCCTCCGGCATATCCTCGCAGGACAGCACCGCGATATCGGCGGGCAGCATAGCGTTCATAGCCCTGACAAGTCCTGTACACGGTATTGCGTTATCGACTTTAGTGCTGAAGCAGAACTGCCTTGCGTGAACGCCTGCATCCGTGCGCGAGCAGCCATGCACCGTCACCGGAGCGTTCATGATCTTACTCATTATGCCCTCAATGACTTCCTGCACGGTTATGTTGTTATCCTGCCGCTGCCAGCCGTGGTAAGCCGTACCGCGGTAGGAGATGGAAATTTTCAGAGTTCTCATGATCCTGTCTGTAAATTCATAATCTGTAATTCACAATTGTGGTATCCGTTTTGCTGTCCGGAGCGCCGCATCCGTCCGGCATTCCGCTGCGAACGGTCAAAAACGCTCAACCTTATTGTGCATATATACAGCCGTAGTCTGCACCGCGGGCAGAGCTTAACGGGCAGAAGAGACTTTTGCCGCGTTTCTGATATGTCGGCGAAGCCGACACCACAATTATCAATTGTCAATTGTCAATTATCAATTATAATAAAATGTTGTCTGTTATGATGATGCCGAGCACGCATAACACCGCTCCCGTTGCGAAAAAGTCGAGCTTTGTCGCTTTGAGCTGACGGAGTTTCGTGCGACCTTCGCCGCCTCTGTAGCAGCGGCATTCCATGGCGGTCGCGAGCTCGTTGGCGCGCTTGAATGCGCTGACGAACAGCGGGATCAGTATCGGCACCATCGACTTTGCGCGTTTGATGATCCCGCCCGTGTCGAGCGCGGCGCCGCGGGCTTTCTGCGCCATCATTATCTTGTTGGTCTCTTCTATGAGTGTCGGTATGAACCGCAGTGCTATCGTCATCATCATCGCGAGCTCGTGTACCGGGAAATGTATCTTTTTCAGCGGCGACATCAGGCTCTCGATAGCGTCCGTAAGCACTATCGGGGAGGTAGTGTAAGTGAGCAGGGACATTCCCACGATAAGGAAGATCACCCGCAGCATCATAAATATTGAGGTCTCTATGCCTTTCATATAGATACTTATGATCCAGAACTGCACCAACGGCTGAACGTCGGGATCCTTTACAAAAAGCAGGTTCAGCACCGCGGTAATTATGATTATAGGGATTATCGGCTTTATGCTTTTCAGCATAAGCATCGGGCTTATCTCCGACGCCGCGTATATCACGAGAATGAACGTGCAGGCTATCGCAAGACCGATATAGTTCTGCGCCACGAACAGCATTACCATAATGACCGTGACAAGAACGATCTTGAAGCGGCTGTCCATTCTGTGTATGACCGATTTTCCCGGAAAAAACTGACCTATCGTTATATCTTTAAGCATTTAGTGTTTTCAGTAACCTTTCTTTTGCTCTTTCGACCGTATATATATCTTCGCCGATGTTCATTCCGCCCTCTTTGAGCAGATGTGACAGCCTTGATATCTGGGGAATGCCCAGTCCTATCTGCGAGAGCTCCTTCGTGTGGCTGAACACGACGTCGGTGTCCTCGTAGCAGAAAAGCCGCCCGCGGTTCATCACGAGTATCTTTTCTGCGTATTTTACAATGTCCTCCATTGAGTGTGATACGAGCAGTATCGTTGTTCCCGACTGCCTGTGGTATTCGCTTATCTCATCGAGCACGGTGTCTCTGCCCTTCGGGTCGAGACCGGCCGCAGGCTCGTCAAGTATCAGTATCTCGGGCTTCATCGCGATCACTCCCGCGAGCGCGGCACGGCGCTTCTGGCCGCCCGACAGGTCGAACGGGGAACGGTTCAGCAGCTCGTCCGGAAGTCCCATTGCCGCGGCAGCCTCCCGCACGCGCTTGTCGATGTCGTATTCCGACAGCCCCATATTTTTCGGACCGAACGCTATGTCTTTATAGACTGTCTCCTCAAAGAGCTGATATTCCGAGTATTGGAACACGAGCCCCGACATAAAGCGCACCGAGCGGATATCGGTGTCCTTAGCCCAGATGTTTTTGCCGTTTATGAGTATCTCGCCGGAGGTGGGTTTCAGCAGGCCGTTGAGGTGCTGTATCAGTGTGGATTTGCCGCTTCCGGTATGTCCGATAACGCCCACGAACTGCCCTTTTTCGATACACACGCTCACGTTGTCAACTGCGGTCGCCTCAAACGGCGTTCCGACGCTGTATTTGTAGGTGAGGTTCTTTACCTCCGCGGCATAAGGTAGCTTTGCGCTTTTCTGCTCTCTCACAGGTCCTTTCACTTCCGCGGGAAATTCTCCGTGCGGCAGTTTCAGCAGAGCCTTTGCGCATTCCTGCTCGTTGAGCACATCGAGCGGCACTTCTACGCCGTTTTTGCGGAGCAGATACATAAGCTCCGTGACCTGCGGGACATCGAGAGAGTGCGCTTTAAGCTCGTCCACACGCACGAATATCTCCTTCGGTGTGCCGTCCATGATAATCTTTCCTTCGTCCATTACGACAACGCGGTCGGCCTGTACGGCCTCGTCCATATAGTGCGTTATCAGTATCATCGTGACGCCCTGCTCGTTGAGCATTTTTATGGTATGCATTACCTCGGCGCGTCCCTTTGGGTCGAGCATCGAGGTCGGTTCGTCAAGCACGATGCAGTCCGGCTTCATCGCGAGTATCCCCGCTATCGCCACACGCTGCTTCTGTCCGCCGGAGAGCTGGTGCGGGGAATGCTCGCGGTAATCGTACATATCCACGATGCGCAGAGCAACGTCAACGCGCTTTCGTATCTCGTCCGGAGGTACGCCGAGGTTTTCGAGCGCAAAAGCCACATCTTCCTCAACGACGGTCGCCACGAGCTGGTTGTCGGGGTTTTGGAACACCATTCCGACCTTCTGGCGTATGTCATACACACGTTCCTCGTCCGAGGCGTCCATGCCGTCAACGATAACACTTCCCGCCGATGCGGTGAGTATGCCGTTGAAATGCTTTGCAAGCGTGGATTTCCCACAGCCGTTGTGGCCGAGCACAGCTAAAAACTGCCCCCTTGGCACAGTAAGGTCGAGCCCGCGCAGCACCTTGTTGACACCGCATACCTCGCCGTTGTCATCGTATGCTTTATATTCAAATTCAAGTCCTTTAACTTCGATAATGTTCATAAGAACGCTTCCTGAGAGAGTTTGTTCCCGTTTCTCCCCGCCGGAGGTGAGGAAAAACATATCTGATATTGTTATTCAAATACCGCGACAGCCGTATTTCCGCACGGTATAGGCAGCCCCGTCCGCTCTACCGGCAGCCCTATCTCCTCTGCGGAGATATCGGCTCTGAACCGCTGTCCGATCGTCATTTTCAGCAGGTAGGACATTACGGAAGGGGAGAGCCCCGTGGTGTAGCTGTTGAGCAGTACGAACAGCGGCTTGTCCGAAAGAAGCTCTGTAACGCGCCCCATAAGCTCGTAGATACAGTCTTCGAGCTTCCAGAGCTCGCCGTTCGTCCCGCGGCCGTAGCTCGGCGGGTCGAGGATTATGCCGTCGTAGCGGTTCCCGCGGCGTATTTCCCGCCCGAGGAACTTCATCGCGTCGTCGGTTATCCACCGTACAGGCTTGTCGGAAAGCCCGCTCAGCCGTGCATTTTCTTTGCCCCACTCGACCATATTCTTCACCGCGTCGAGGTGGCATACCTTAGCGCCCGCCGCCGCGCAGGCAAGCGTGGCACCGCCCGTGTAGGCGAACAGGTTCAGTACGTTTATCTCACGCCCGGCTTTGCGGATAAGGTCTCCGCAAAGCTCCCAGTTGACCGCCTGCTCGGGGAAAAGCCCCGTGTGTTTGAAGCCGGTCGGTCTCACAAGGAACGTCAGGTCGTTGTATTTTATCGTCCAGCTCTCCGGGAGCTTCTTCCGGTAGTCCCAGCTTCCGCCGCCGCTTGACGAGCGGTTGTATTTCGCGTCTGCCCTGTCCCATTCCGGGGCGGGTGAGGGATTTTTCCAGATTATCTGCGGGTCGGGACGTATCAGCGTCACATTGCCCCAGTTCTCGAGGCGGTCGCCGTCCGATGTGTCTATAAGGCGGTAGTCCCGCCAGTTGTCTGCAATTCTCATAACTTCGCTTATTTACAGAACTCCGCCTTGACGGTATCTGCTATCATATTGGTGTATTTATCGACCATACCGGCATCCTTACCCTCTATCATCACACGGACGAGCGGTTCCGTACCGCTCTCGCGGACGAGTACGCGGCCGTTGTTCCCGAGAGCCTTCTTCGCCGTATCTATCGCCGCGAGGATAGCCGCGTTGCGGTCCCATTTTCCTTTGTTCTCGTCTGTTATCTTCACATTCACGAGCAGCTGCGGGTAGTCTATGAACTCTGCGTTGTATTCCGAAAGCTTCCTGTCGGTCTGCGACATCAGCGATATCAGCCTGACCGCGGTGAGCTGACCGTCACCGGTGGTGGCGTGGTCGAGGAATATGATATGTCCCGACTGTTCTCCGCCTATGTTGTATCCGCTGCGCAGCATCTCCTCGAGAACGTATCTGTCCCCGACCGCCGTGCAGACGGTATCTATGCCGTGCTGCTCCATGTAGGTATGGAACCCGAGGTTGCTCATTACCGTGACGACCGCGGTATCGTTTCTGAGCGTACCGCGCTGCTTCATATCGTTCGCGATGATCGCGATAAGTTTGTCACCGTCAACGATATTTCCGGTCTCGTCCACCGCGAGGCATCTGTCCGCATCCCCGTCGAAAGCCACACCGAAGCTGTAGCCGCCGGCTTTCACCTTTTCGCGGAGAATGTCTATGTGCGTGGAGCCGCATTTCTCGTTGATGTTGCAGCCGTCCGGTTCGGCGTTGATGATGTCGCATTCAATGCCTATCCTACCGAACAGAGCCTTCGCGGTCGCGGAAGCGCTTCCGTTGGCGCAGTCGGCAATTATCTTCATATTGCGGTCTTTTATATCCGCTGTCTCCGCAAGGTGTGAAACATACAGCTCCGCAGCATCGGAAAGCGTGCTGACGCGTCCGACGTCAACTCCGTTTTTGAGGGTTATCAGCTCGGGCGTATCAAGTATCAGCGCTTCGATCTCGTTTTCCACCTCATCGGGCAGTTTAAAGCCCGTCCCCGCGAAAAGCTTTATGCCGTTGTATTCGACGCTGTTGTGCGAGGCGGATATCATCACGCCCGCATCGGCGTTCTCATGCTTTACAAGGTAGGCCACCGCCGGTGTGGGAACTACCCCCAGCAGCACTGCGTCCGCGCCGACGGACATAATGCCCGATATAAGCGCAGCTTCCAGTATGTCGGAGGACACGCGGGTGTCCTTCCCGATAAGCAGCTTTGCCTTCTCACCGGCGGGCTTGTGCTTTGTGAGCACGATAGCCGCTGCTCTGCCGATGCTTGTTGCGAGCTCGCAGGTGAGCTCTGTGATCGCGACGCCTCGTGCGCCGTCTGTTCCGAATAATCTTCCCATAACCGCTCCTTCTATAGTCTCATCGGGCGGAGCTGCGCATTCGCGCTGTCTTTTTTGCAGTCACTTGTATGCGCGCGTCCTGCGCGCTTTTGGTGACAGCTTTCAATGCTTCCTGCATTGGCAGACGGCACAAGGGCTGCGCCATTTGGCACTTGATAAGCGCGCATCGTGCGCGCCTTTGGTGCCAGCGTCAATGCATCCTGCATTGAGCCCTTGACCTGCGCAAGCGTACCGCTTGACCGGAAGAACTGTATTTATTTGTTCTGCTCCTGTTAAGTTTCTGTACAGACCAGTGATCGGAGCAGTGTGTAATAATTATTATCTATTCGCTTTCGGTTCCTTTGGCGTCCAAAGGAACCGGGGTCAGAGCTCGAGAGGGGGGCAGCGCCCCTCTCTCGTGTGGCTCGCCCAAAGGCGAGACACTTCTCTCGAGCGGCAGCGGTCTCTCAGAACGTCTGCTGACCCATCTGCTCGATGCCTAAATGCTTGTAGGCCAGTGCGGTAGCCATACGGCCGCGGGGTGTGCGGGAAACAAATCCCAGCTGCATGAGAAACGGTTCGCACACGTCTTCGAGAGTGACCGCTTCTTCGCCGATAGCGGACGCGAGCGTTTCAAGCCCGACGGGGCCGCCGTTGTAGCCTTTTATCATCATTGTGAGATAGCGTCTGTCGAGGCCGTCAAGACCAAGCTTGTCGATCTCCAGCCGGTCGAGCGCGATATCGGCCATATCCCTTGTTATATGCCCGTTGCCCATGACTTCCGCAAAGTCGCGGACGCGCTTCAACAGCCTGTTCGCGATACGCGGTGTGCCGCGGGAACGCTTTGCGAGCTCCTTCGCGCCGTCGCGGTCGGTAGGTATCGTAAGTATCACCGAAGAGCGCATTATGATGTCGCAGAGCTGTTCCTCGGTGTACAATTCAAGCCGCTGTATTATGCCGAATCTGTCGCGCAGCGGGCTTGTAAGCTGTCCTGCGCGGGTGGTAGCGCCCACGAGCGTGAATTTTGGCAGATCTATGCGTATCGACTGCGCGGAAGGTCCCTTGCCTATGATAATATCGAGCACGTTGTCTTCCATTGCCGGGTACAGTATTTCCTCGACCTGCCGCGACATACGGTGTATCTCGTCTATGAAAAGCACATCGCCGTCTTTCAGATTGGTGAGTATCGAAGCTAGGTCGCCGGGCTTTTCAATAGCGGGGCCCGATGTAATGCTGATACCGACGCCCATTTCGTTGGCGATGATCCGGGAAAGCGTAGTCTTTCCGAGGCCGGGCGGACCATACAGCAGGACGTGGTCGAGGCTCTCTTTCCTGTCCCTTGCTGCCTTGATGTATATCGACATATTTTCCTTGACTTTATCCTGTCCGATGTACTCGCTGAGGTATTTCGGGCGCAGGCTGAATTCTATGTCAGTATCCTCCGGCGTGAGCTCCGGTTCGGTCAGCCGCGGGGAATGTGTGACCTGCTCGCGGTCGTTGTTCATCTCTATCAATTTATCATCTCCTGAATTGTATGACGGGAATACCTGGCAATATGTTTTTTAATTGACAATTGATAATTGACAATTGATAATTGTGGTGTCGGCTGCGCCGACGATCTGAAACGCGTTGTGATATTGTGCAGATCTACTGTATCTGCCCGCGCTTCCGGTGTTGGTGAGATAGACAGAAAACTATCTTTCCGGAACCAATCGAACGACTCTGACATTTCCGTCTGTTTCCGATGACTGAACTGTAAATCCGCATTTTTTTGTATAGAATAAGACATTTTCAGTTTTATCTGCCGGGTTAATCAATGTAAACCTGTTCCAATGCACAGGATCACGAATCCGGGACTTTCAACGATCGACTGCTTCATCATTTCCACGGCCTTTCCGTAACCGGGACATTCGCCGTATTTTATATGATCGCTGTAGAACGAAGAATTGTGCGGTATTGCCTGAATATCCGTCAACAACTCTGCATCTGCCGGGTCCTCTTTTCTGAATCCGATCTTCATAGAATACAATAGCTATTCAATTATCCCGAATTTCACTTTATGCTGCCGATCTTCTTCAGACCCTCTTTTACCATTTCCGAAACGGAAAGGTCGGGGGAGAGCCCCGCGAGTGCTTTCTGCGCCTGTGCCGCGGTAAATCCGAGAGCGGTGAGCGCCGTTACGGCCTCGGCGGCATTGCCCGAAACGGCGGCGGCCGGCTTGGAAAGCTCTGCGTAGGTGTCGGACGATATCTCGCCGATACGGTCGGTCATCTTGTCTTTAAGCTCGAGTATTATGCGGTCGGCGGTCTTTTTGCCGATGCCGGGAACTCTTGTCAGCACTTTCCCGTCACCCTGCGCAACGCACAGCGCGAAGCCCTGCGGCGACATATCGGAAAGTATCGAGAGTGCTGCCTTCGGGCCTACGCCGTTGACCGAGAGCAGCAGTCTGAAGCAGTTGAGCTCGGCAGCCTCACCGAAACCGAACAGCTCCACCGCATCCTCACGGACGTTCATATATGTGAGCAGGAACACTTCCTCGCCGACTTTGAGCGGTGAGAGCGTGTAACTCGTAGTTCTGCACGCATAGCCTACGCCCGCGCATTCAACGACCGCGAGATCGTTTGTTTTGTGAGTGAGCTTTCCTCTTACGCTGTATATCATGACTAAACCTTTCCGCTGCGGCTTTTTCAGCCGGCAATGATCATCTCATCACAGCCCCTCCGAAGGCGGGGAAATGACGGTATATCCTTGTTCAGCCGAGCCTGCTCAGCTGCGAATTGTACGAATGCGCATGACAGACCGCTATCGCGAGCGCGTCGGCGGTATCGTCCGGCTTGGGTATCTCGGGCAGCTTCAGAATGTTCTTGGTGAGCTCCTGCACCTGCTTCTTGACGGCCTTGCCGTAGCCCGTTACCGAGCTTTTCACCTGAAGAGGGGTGTACTCGAAAATGCCGATACCGCGCTGTCTTGCCGCCAGCAGGACTATACCGCGAGCCTCTGCGACGGCAATGGCCGTTTTCTGGTTCGTGGTGAAGTACAGCCGCTCTATCGCCATGGCTTCGGGCTTGTAGCGGTCGAAAATGCAGCAGACATCGTCGTATATCTCGAGCAGGCGGGTGTTGAAGTCCGTGTCGGCATCGGTGGTTATCGCGCCGTAATCTATCACATCGAACTTTCTGCGCTCGTATTCTATCACCCCGAAGCCCACTATAGCGTAGCCCGGGTCTATTCCGATTATCCGCATCGTTCCGCTGTTTCACCGCCGTTTACAGAATATATCATAATATTATACCACACTTTCGGAACAATTGCAACATTTTTTTGCAATATAAAAAGAAAAACCGCAAAGTCGGCATGACAATGCGGTTTTGAACGGTTCATTGAGGTGCCCTTCATCTTGTTCCGGGAGGGCTGCCGGGCGGGGGCGCTATGCCGCAGAGCTTCATTGACAGTTTCAGATAAAGCGGCATGAAAATGAAGATAAGGACATATCCCACGCCGAGGCTGATAAGCAGCGACTTTATCAGCATGGGAACGTAAGGCGGCCCCGCAACGCCCTCGGGAATATGGCTCATAACGTTGAAATAAGCGATAGTGACCATTGCAACAGTGATAAGGGGGGTGTAGATAAGGTCGGATATCAGCGACTCGAGGAAGCGGGCTCCCCACGAGCCGGGACGCAGCTTTGCACTGCGGACCGCACTGTCGCCTACCTTTTTCATCGGTACAATAAAGCCTATCACCAGGCTTATGACAAAGCTTATGCCGAAATTTATCAGTACATCGAGCGCCGTGAAAGGCTGACCGGATGTAAGCAGTCCCGTGAGCGAGAGGCAGATGCTGAGGGTGATACCCATAAACAGGCTCATCAGCATTCCGATCTTAAACATGGCCTTCGGGTCGGGTTGTCCGGGCATACCTGCGGGGGCAGCGGGGCGGCCGTTATTTTCGGGCGGAATATTGTTCATTCAGACCTCCGTTATATGTCGGCTTTCCAGAGGCCGTGAAGGTTGCAGTAAGCGTATGCCGCTATCGGCTTGTCGTCCGCTGTGAGTGCGAATTCCACATAGGGCTTGTCGGACGCTGTGAGGGTTTTTCTCTGCATACCCTGTTCGGTCTGGAGGCATACCCACTCAATGAGATGCGCCTCGGTCATGGGGTGTTCTGTACTGCCTATTGCGACTTTAACGATATTGCCTTCGACAGTTACTGCGGGAACGTGTTTTTCCTTAGCCGCGTCAACGGTATTGGGAACGATCTCTTCCATATCCTGTCCGCAGCATTTTACGTTGCAGGCGGTTTTTTCGATAACGGCGATCGTCTGACCGCAGAGCTTGCATTTAAAAAATCTCGGTGTCATATTATTTTATCCTCCATTTTAAATTTCGTCAGTTATCCGCTTTCGGTTCCTTTGTCGCACAAAGGAACCGGGTCGGGAGTTTGAGGGGAGGGCAGAGCCCTGCCCTCAAGCGCGTAAGCGCAGTCTCAAGCGCAGCGACCGTCTTATGCCAACGGCTCGAAATCTGCTGCGCCGTGGCCGCAGAGTGGGCATTCAAAGTCCGGCGGGAGGGTCTCGCCCTCGTAGATATAGCCGCAGACCGTACAGATGAAGCCTTTCTTCTTGGTGGGGGCGGGCTTGGGCTTGATGTGCTTCTGGTAGTAGTCGTAAGTTACCGAATCGTCGTCGCCTATGATGCGAGCCTCGGTGACTTCCGCGACAAAGAGCGTGTGGGTGCCGTAATCATACGTTTCGATGACCTTTCCGGAGATGAAGGCATTGACATTCTCCGTGAGGTAAACGAGGCCGTTGGAGCTTCTTTCGATGTCGATGGGCTTATCGGCAATCTTTTCCTCGTTATGTCCGCTTACGAAGCCCATATCCTTGAACATCGAGAATTTCGACTTGTCAGTGAGTACGGATATGTTGAATCTGCCTGTTTTCAGCACCATATCGTGTGTGAGGTTCTTCTTGTTCACTGCAATGGTTATGCGGCGGGGAGTATCCGTGAGAAGCTGCGCCGTGTTGATGATGCAGCCGTTGTCGCGGTCGCCGTCCTTTGCGGTGAGAACATACAGGCCGTAGGAGATCTTGAACAGTGCGGCGTTGTCAACGGCGCTGTCGTTGTCGGAATTCGTGTGTGCGGGCTTTGCAAAGTCGGCGGCAATGCGGTCGACGAGTATGTCGAGTTCGGCTTCATTCTGCTCTTTCATCGACGATTTAAGCGTTACCTGCTCGTCAAGGAGCGTCACGTCCTTGCATCCCACAAGCATTTCGCGTATCAGCTTGGCGGGCTGCGGTGCCCACGAGCCGTTCTCGATTATGCCCACCGTCTTGTTGCAGAAATTGTGGGCAACGAGGTCGTGCAGCAGTTCTTCCATTTTGATGAAAATGCCATTGTTGTAGGTGGTCGTCGCGAAGATTATGTGGCTGAAACGGAACGTTTCAGCGACAATGTATGACGTGTGGGTCATCGAGGCATCGAACATCTTCACCTTCAGGCCCTTTTCGCGCAGCTTCACAGCGGCGAGCTCCGCGGCCGTCTGTGTATCGCCGTACACCGATGTGTATGCGATAAGAACGCCGTTTTCCTCCGGCTCGTATCTGCTCCACAGATCGTACTTACCGATGATGCTGTCAAGCTCGGTGCGCCATACGAAGCCGTGCAGCGGGCAGATATACGCTATATCGAGACCGGCGGCCTTTTTTAGCACCGTCTGCACCTGCGGGCCGTACTTGCCGACGATGTTGCAGTAGTAGCGTCTTGCTTCGTCAAGATAATCGCGTTCAAAGTCCACCTCGTCTGCGAAAATAGCACCGTCAAGCGCTCCGAACGTACCGAAAGCGTCCGCGGTGAAAAGCACCTTGTCGGTAGTGTCGTAGGTCATCATAACTTCCGGCCAGTGCACCATGGGAGCTGCCACAAAGCTGAGCGTATGACGTCCCGTTTCAAGAGTATCGCTCTCTTTTATCGTAACGACGCGCTCTGCGGGAAGCGCCGAGAAGAACTGCGTTATCATCGTAAGCGCCTTTGCGCTTGTTACCACCTTTGTTTCGGGGTGAAGAGCGAGGAGCTGCCACAGCGTAGCGGAATGGTCGGGCTCCATGTGCTGTACCACAACATAGTCGAGCGCCCTTCCGCCGAGCTCATAGGCGAGATTGTCGAAGAACAGCGCGCCTATCGCGTTGTCAACAGTGTCGAACAGCACGGTCTTGTCGTCTTTGAGCAGATAGGAATTGTATGATACTCCCGACGGTACGGGATATACCGCCTCAAACAGCGAGAGCTTGCGGTCGCTGCCGCCTATCCATACAAGGTCGTCCGTAATTTTTCTTGTGCAGTGCAATTTTATCACTCCTTTTTGTGCGGTATTGCCTGTAATTCCATTTTTCCCGCGTCAGTTCCGGGAAGAGCCTACTTCGTGCCGAAAATGCGGTCGCCGCCGTCACCTATTCCGGGCACGATATACATATCGTCGTTGAGATGGTCGTCGAGCGCGCCGCAGTAGATATCCACGTCGGGGTGCATCTTGTGCACCGCTTCGATACCCTCGGGGCAGGTTACGACAGCAAGTATCTTGACAGTCTTTGCGCCGGCTTCCTTTACAACATCTATCGCCTTTGCAGCGGTCCTGCCCGTTCCGATCATCAGGTCGAGTATCATCACCTCGCGCTCCTCGATATCGAACGGCAGCTTGTTGTAGTAAACCTGCAGGCCGTCGGGCTCGCTGTCCGAGCGGCATATACCGATGTGACCCACCTTTGCCGCGGGAACGAGCGCCGTTGCGCCGTCCACCATTCCGAGGCCGGCACGCAGCACGGGAACGAACGCGACCTTGCGTCCGGAAATAACGTTCGATGTTGCGATCGCGATGGGTGTCTGCACCTTTATCGCCTTGAGCGGAAGATCGCGCGTCGCCTCATACGTTATGAACATCGTGACTTCCTCAACAAGTTCGCGGAACTCCTTTGAACCTGTGTTCTTGTCGCGCAGCAGCGTTATTTTGTGCTGCAGCAGCGGGTGGTCGAGAATATGCAGCCTTTCATTCTCATACATGGTCTTTGCCCTCCAATGCGGTTATTTTATCTACTCTTACGGCGTGGCGGCCGCCCTCGAAGCCGGTGTGCAGGAATACATCGAGCGACTCTGTTACCGAGCCTATGCCCATTGTACGTCCTCCGAAGCATATCACGTTCGCGTCGTTATGCAGCCTGGTGTACTTTGCGGCGTACCAGTCGTAGCACAGCGCGGCGCGTATGCCCTTTATCTTGTTTGCGGCAATTGAAATGCCTATTCCCGTGCCGCAGACGAGCACGCCCTTGTTGTCCGGGCTTTCGAGCACTTTTCTGCATACCGCCTCGGCGATATCGGGGTAATCCACCGTTTCGCCGTTGCAGCCGAGATCTTCGTACTCAAAACCGTTCTCCTTCAGGTATCCGATCAGGCCGAGCTTCATTTCGACGCCCGCTCTGTCGCAGCCTAAATATATCATTGTTATCACTCCTTTAAAGTTGATCTGCCATTGTTGATGCCTGTTACAGTATTTCCTCAAAGTCGAATTCCGACGGGTCATCGGGGAACTCAGAGGTCACTTTCGCCCTGCCGTTTTTCACCTCGTAGGTGATATTCACGGGGACGTCATAGTATGTCCCTTTCCAGGTGTAATCGGCGGGCCCGGCCTCTTCGATATACCCGATGAGAGCGCGTTTTGCCGCGTCATACGAAGCCTGCGCGGCCTTGTCGGGGAGACTTGGTGCAAGTATGCTCGGCCCGCCCGCGCCGTGATATACGCTGAAATATATCGTCTCGTTGCCGTTTTCGCAAGCTATATAGTAGTTATACATATTCTCCCAGTCGTCGGAGGTGTCGTTCGGCTCGCCGAAAACCGTGCGCAGCCTGCCGAAGAACAGCGCGTAGGTCTCCTCTGTGACCGCGCCGTAGATCCATTCCCCACGGTAGTCCATATTCGCGGCGGCGAAGAAGAAGTCTTCCGACGTTACTTTTCCGAAAGTGTACACGCTCGTCTCCTTCTTTGGCACGGCTCTCGTTTCAAGCGGGGTATCGGTAGGCGGGGAAGTCACAACCGTCGGTACCGTCCCCTTTGTCGGAACGGCATTACCGCAGCCGCAGAGCAGCACCGCACACAATACCGGCACGGCAGATGCACACATCCGGATCCTATTTCTTTTCAAAGTCGCTTATGCCTCTGTTTATCATATATTCGTCACGCGTTATGCAATAGCATACTTCTCCTATGGGTGAGATATTTTCTCTTCTGAAACGCTCCACCGTATCGGTGATGTGCATTGCCGATTTTTGCAGCACCCGCCCGGACTTTACGTTCTCGCTGCGGTGGTATGCTTCGAGCTTCACAAATCCGGTGCTCCCGAAAATGTGACCTATCAGCCCGGCAAGCGCTTCGCCGGCATAGCCGTTCCCCCGGAAGCCTTTCCCGATACAGTATTCTGTCTCTGCCGTGCGGATGTCGGGATATACCCGGCAGAACGCTATCTGGCCGATGTTCCGGCCGCTTTTTTTCTCGATAATCGCCCACCTGTGGAATTCCGTGTCGCTGTAACGTGCGGTATATTCCGTCAGCAGCGATTTTACCTGCGGGATGTCGGTATATACCGGCTCTCCGTACTCGAACTGCACGTCCGGGTCGGCTATCCAGTTTTCGAGCATATCATCACAGTCGTCAAGGGTGAACCTGCGGCAGATGAGCCGTGGAGTCTCAAAGGGGTGTGTGCCGTGAGAAAGCGTATCGTTCATAACATAAAAGTGTTGTTTTTCATAAGTATCATACCTTCCGTGGTAAAAAAGCCGTTGTGCCGGTAGTAGCCTTCGGTGCGCTCGCCCTTTGACGTCAGAAGATAGATATTCACTATCCCCGCTTCGGTCAGCGCAGCTTCAAGCGCTTTCAGCAGCGCCTTTCCGTAGCCTTTCTTCTGTTCCGCGGTCCTGACGCAGAACTCAACTATCTGAAAGTGCATACCGTCGTATGAGCGCTCCTTCTGCCCGAAAATGAAGCCTTTCAGGTCGTTTTCGCGGTAAAGCGCTTTCCCGATGAAGGTGCCTGTTTTCATCATATATTCTATTCTTTCCGCGGCAGTCTCGTCTGTCCACGAATCGTTCCACGGCTCGGAATTGAACACGGAAACGTACAGCGCGGCGTATTCCGGGAGCCGGTCGAGCCGCATATCGGTGATCTCATAGTCCATTGCCGTCATCCCGCAGTCTGTGCAGCGGCATTCTCACGCGCCATTCTTTCGCGCTCCGCCTGCGGGAGCCGCAGGTACTTCGGCATAAGCGCCGCCGCCGATATGTCGGGGCATCCCGCCGCGGCAAGACAAACGCCCACACCGTTCTGGAAACGCTGCTGTGCCGGAGCGAGACGGATATTCCCGCCGCCGATCTTGCCGTAACACAGCTCGGCACCGTCGCCGACGAGTATTACCGGCCTGTCGGGGAATTTTTCATTCAGCTCTGTCTGCAATTCCGGGATCATCAGCGCTCTGTCGTCGCACAGACGGGTCACAGCGCCGTCTTTCGCCTCGAACAGCGCGTTATATACCTGGTTGCAGCGGGCGTCCATTACGGCGCAGATAATGCCGTCGGACGTTTCGAAATTGTATGCCGTCGCGGCAAGAGTCGATACCTCGCGGCAGGGCTTCCCGAGTGCGTACGCCATGCCCTTTACCGCGGAAACGCCGATACGAAGCCCCGTGAATGAACCGGGACCCGCCGAGACCGCGAAAACGTCTATATCGCCGAGCGTCATGCGCGAGTTGTCAAGCAGCGACTGTATCAGCGGCATTAGCGTCTGGGAATGTGTTATTTTATTGTTAATGAAGCCGTTCGCGATGATGCGGGTGCTTTCGCCGATCTCGCATATCGCCGCGCCCACGCTTACCGCGGAGCTGTCCGTTCCGAGCAGTATCATATCCGTGCCCCTTTTTCGAATATTACTTTTCCATTATATAATATTTCGGCAGATTTGTCAAGTTATACGCGAAATTTGTTCCGGAATTTGGGAAATTTGCTGTTTATATGAGAATAGGTGCTTCTTGCGGGGCAGTTTTTGTTTACCATACATCCTGCGAAGGTGAAAACTATGTCCCGCTGCCGGAGGGGGACATACGAGCAGCAGCTGTGATCTGCCGGCAGTGGAGCGACTGTTCTGCCGTGTATGAACCGTTTTGCTCCGATGCGAAAACGCTTGACATTCGGGGGAAAACGTGGTATATTGTTTGAAAGACTTTAAGAACTTAATATAAGGAGAAAAACTATGAAGAAGATGAACAGGGCAGCAGCGTCACTGGCGGCGCTGGCGGTGATATTATGTGCCGCGTCGTGCGGCGGGAACGCTCCTGCGCAGACAACGGCGGCTCCCGCGGCACCGGAAACGACAAAGGCGCAGGTCTCCGAGGCTCCCGCAGCGACCGAAGACCTGACAACAACAGCAGCTCCCGAAACGACCGCGGCACAGACTACAACAACTGCAGAACGCGTTATTCCCGAGGACAGCGAGTATGTCATCGAGAACGGCATTACCGACAGAATGAAGGCGCTGACACATCTTGTTGAGGGCAACAAGGCGCGTCTTGCAAAAGCCTTCAAAAAGGCACAGGCCGGGGAGCCTCTCACAGTGGCGTATCTCGGCGGCTCGATAACACAGGGCTCGTCCGCGAATAGTCCCGAGACTGCCTATGCAGGGCTGACGACCGACTGGTTCAGAAAGACCTTCCCGAACTCCGAGATAACGGCCGTCAATGCCGGTATCGGTGCGACCGGCTCGTATATCGGCGTGTACAGGACAGACCGTGACGTGCTCAGCAAGGACCCGGATATCGTATTCATCGACTTTTCTGTAAACGATACGACCGAGCATACCGAGCGCAACATCGCGTCCTACGACGGCGTTATCAGAAAGCTCTGGTTCTCCGACAGCAAGCCCGCGGTCATCACCATAGCAATGACCATGGAGGACGGCACGAGCTTCCAGAAATATCACGAGGAGGTCTGCCGCGCGTATGATATCCCGATGATATCCTACCACGATGCCATTCTTGATGTGATAAAGAACGGCCACATCACATGGAAGGACATTTCCGACGACAACATCCATCCGAACGCGGTGGGACACGTTGTACTTACCGAGATGATAACCTCGTGGCTCGGGGAAGTCCTCGACGATATAGACAACATCGACACCTCCGCCGAGAGCGACCTTTCCGCTGTTTATGCGAGCGACAAGTATTCCACCGCGTATATGATAATACCGGGGGACGAGCGCAACACCAACAATACCGGCTGGGAAGTACAGACCGAGGACTCCTTCGGAAACTTCGGCGGTTACTGGAAGACACTTTCCCGCGACGGAACATTTGAGGGCGTGGAGCCGCTCAGATTCGAGACAGAAGCAAAGTCGATAGGCCTGTTTTACGGAAAAATGGTCTCGAACGGCGGAACATTCGACGTTCTTGTTGACGACGAACTCGTTAAGACCATAAACAGCGACTTCCACAAAGGCTGGGGGAACTATGTCGAGGCGGAAGAGATAATCGACTTTGACGAGTGCGGGAGCCATACCGTCGAGATAGTTCCGCACACCGGAGAGAAGTCGGTAATTATGATCTCCGCGCTTGCTCTTACAAAATAACATTTTACTTTCCACTTGTGCATAAAACGCAGCTGTTCATAATTCCATCCAAAGTGCACAAAGCTTGTGATGCCGCAGAAAGCACATACTGCTTGCAATTGTTCACAAAGGTTTAAACAATGTACAAACTGTCAAATCCAATTGCGAAAGCGATTAAAGTTTTTTGAAAAGATGGGGGCATGGGGGAAGGAAAACTTTCTTACAAGAAAGTTTTCCTTTCCCCATGTGGCTCGCCCAAAGGCGAGCCACGT
>JAEEGL011589777.1_pt1 | contig 19123 bp, 18 predicted proteins | sample 9134231 | NCBI WGS metagenome assembly JAEEGL01 (sample SAMN16246548, study PRJNA631951) | gut metagenome | biome: gut microbiome; feature: rumen; material: fiber-attached | host: Bos | place: Iran: Karaj | collected 2018-10 | reverse complement strand
CTTGTTTGAGAGCCTCGATATCCGGTCTCTCATATTTCATCTCTGAAAACTTCATGAAAAAAATCTTCCTTTCCAATTTTCTGTGCTCAGCGCACGAGGACATTATAACACACTACTGCAATGTTTTGCAATTTTAATATAAAAAAGCGAGGCCGCAGCTTTTGCTGTTGCCTCGCGTGAGTTTTTTGCTGTTCATTTACTCGGTCATTCCCAGTATTCCGCCGGATCCTGAGGCTCTCCGTCGAGTCTGAGTTCAAAATGGAGATGCGGCCCTGTGGACCTTCCGGTGGAGCCGACGGTTCCTATCTGGTCCCCTTTCGCTACTTCCTGCCCCTTCTCGCAAAGTATCTCTTCCATGTGCGCGTAGAATGTGCTGAACCCATCTTCGTGATCGATCATCACATAGTTTCCGTATTTCGTATCAAATCCTGCATCGCTTACGGTACCGTCAGCCGCAGCAAGGACGGGAGTTCCCATTTCAGCCGGGAAATCTATACCTTCATGCTCCTTCATATAAGGAGAGGCAGGTGATGCGACCTCGCCGAAAGGCATGGATATGAACATACCTCTCTCATCGTCCTCAGGCAGGTCGATGACTTTTCTTGCCAAAGATATCCTGTAAGCAGCAAATACGGAAGCTGTCGCAAGAACGACTATGAGTGCCGCTATAAGAAGGCTTCTGCCCGAGATGTGTTTTACTCTGTTCTGTGAAAACCTGACTCCGGTGCCTTCGCTTACCATGGCTTTGATGTTTTCCAGGTTCTCAGTTTTAAATCTATTCATAATATCCCCCTAAACCATTTTTGAGTTTTTCTTTAGATCTGTAGATGACGTTCTCTACTCTGCGTACGGGAAGATCCATGATCCTGGAGATCTGGGCAGGTTTCTGGTCCATAAAAAATCTCCTGGTCACTATCTCCCTGCTCTCATCGTCCAGCCTGGCTATGAGAGTCCTCAGCTCATCTGTCCTTTCGCGTCTTATAAGCTCCTCCGCCGGTTCCGGGATCTGGGACGCCTGCTCCGGATCCAGTTCATCAGCCAGATGCAAAGACAATTTCCTGAAACGGTCTATGGCCTTACTTCTCACCTTAAGACACAGCCAGGTCCTGATACTTCCCCTGTCGCTATCGAAACTATCCGGGTCCTTCCAAAGATCTATAAAGACGTCTGCTATGCATTCCTCCACGTCCTGCTCGTTCCCCAAGTCGTTCAGGATCCTGGATGCCACCGTCCACATGAGTCTGGAATATTTATCTATTATTTTTTCAAGTTCCAATTCCGTCAAGGTCTTTCTCCTTTCTGATCGATCACCTATGGTACGAAGCAAACGGCAATTCTTCTCATTAAATAATAACCAATAAAACAACTTCTTACAATAAATAATACATATTTTGAAAAAAACACTTGCAAAAAATTTGATAATATGATAACTTAAATAAGTGCCTTAAAGCACATCATATTTTTCAAAGAATCAGACATAGAGGGTTGACCGAGTGGCTAAGGAGCCGCATTGGAAATGCGGTAAGGCGCAAGCCCCGCGGGTTCGAGTCCCGTGCCCTCTGCCAGAAACGAAAAGACGAGCTAAAAGCTCGTCTTTTTCGTTTCTCCGGCAGATAGGTTCGTTAGGGACTCGGACCCGGCAGGGCGCGACCGTAAGCGAGACAGTCCGGTGGACTGTCGAGCAGGGAGCGGGTCAAGCCGACTGATGGAGGAGGCGCAGACCGGCAGCTCGCCAAAGGCGAGATGCGCCGAGTCCCGTGCCCTATTTTACAGTGGTACTTTTCGAAAGTTTTTTGGAGCAAAAGTACCAAGCCCACTCCAGCCACCCCCACCCCATTCTTGACGGCTGTCGAGATTTGTGATAATTTTACTAAAGAATCATTTCAAGGGGGAAATACATATGGAAAAACTTCTTCTGATCTATAATCCCAACTCCGGAACCAGGAAATCTGCCCGCTCTCTGTCCCAGGTCGCTGAGACTTTTACTGCAGGCGGCTACCTGGTCACCTCCCTCCCGACACTCAGGAGGGGTGACGCAACCGAGTACGTGGAGCGTTTCGGCAAGGATTACAATATCATCGTCGTCATGGGGGGCGACGGAACATACAACGAAGTCGTGTCCGGCTTCATTCAGTCCGGTCTTAAGATCCCCTGCGGCTATATCCCCGCAGGCTCCACCAACGACTTTGCCCAGGGCCTGAGCCTCTCGAAAAACATTCCCGATGCAGCCGAGGACATAGTAAGGGGCTTCCCTTCTCCTGTGGACGTGGGCCTTTTCAATGGCAGGGTCTTCACCTACGTGGCCAGCTTCGGCGCCTTCACCAAAGCTTCCTATGATACGCCTCAGAGCATAAAGAACACCCTGGGCCACCTGGCCTACATCCTTTCGGGTGCCACGTCCATCCCGGACATCCGCCCTATCCACGCCAGGATCGTTGCAGACGGCAAGGAGTACGAAGACGACTATCTTTTCGGTGCCATCTCCAACTCCACATCCATGGGCGGCATCCTCAAACTTAAGCCGGAAGACGTGGACATGAGCGACGGACTTTTTGAGCTTTTGCTTCTCAGGACTTCCGATGATCTTCTGGAGATCGGCGACCTGGTCCGCGCCGTTACCGAGCAAAAGTACGACGATACGCCTATGCTCACCTTCATCACAGCCAGCCATTTCGAGATCGATATTCCCGAAGCCGTCGACTGGTCTTTGGACGGAGAATATCAGAAAGGCGTCCAGCACATAGTGATCGAAAACAGACCGAAGGCCATCAATCTCATCAGAAATTTCAGGGATTGATCCCCATGGCCTGATGCAAAAAACATCAAACCCAGACCGTAATTAAAACGGAGCCCTTCCCAATGGCGGGACAGGCTCCGTTTTTTATCTTTTCAATACCCTATTCAAACAAGCAGTCTACTTGTTATCCCCCTGATCTTTGCTCTCCGCGCCGGCTTTGATGGCCTTGCGCTCAGCCTTCATGCGCTTCTTCTCAGCACGGGCTGCGCTTCTCGCATCAGAGCCTTCTCTTATCTTCTCGAATACTCTTCCCTTGATCACCGCGATGATCACTGCTGCCAGGATCACCAGCTGGATGATGTGGTAACCGATCCAGTTGATTAAGTCCTCCAGGCCTGCGCCGAATTCGGACGCTCCGTTCACAAGGCTTCTCAGAAGTCTCTGGCCGAAACCAAGCTCCTCTTCGATACCGGTGGAATAATTCGCAACCTTCTCGATGTTCACGTAAACCGTTGAAAAGCTTACCAGGCTGTCATATCTGTTGAGTTCCGAAGTGTACTGCTCAAGCTCGAATTCCACGTCAGACAGAGCGGACTCAAGTTCGATGATGTCCTTCATCTTGTCAGCCTTTTTGAGGAGTTCTTCCAGACGGTCGTGCTTATTCTTCAGAGTCTCCACCCTTCTCTCGGTCTCAAAGTACATCTGCCCGATGTCCTCAGCTCTCTGATTAAGGAAGACCACATGCATTCCTTCGCTCAGCGAGTTGAGGAATTTCTGATATTTATCTGAGGGCACGCGTACGGTGAAACTTCCGTACTTGTAAGCGTCGCTGTCAAAGTATCCCCCGTTGTCCGTGGAGATGGATTCGAAGTATCCCCCGAACTGTTCTGTCAGCTTGGTCAGGCCCTTCACAGCCTCGTCAAAGTCCAGGGTCTGGATGTTCATGTCAGCCGTGTAGATCAGCTTGACCTTGTCCTTGTTTACTGAGGACGGAAGCCCCAGCTCCGCCTGCCCGTCAGACGCTGCCTGAGCATTTTCTGAAGGAGCCATATCGCCTCCGTATTCAGCAGCCGGTTCCTCGGCTCTCATATCCTCATCCGCGACATTGCCGCCGAAACCATCGTAGCTGTTGGTACTTTTGGCATCACCGCCCTCGTCATAGGCTGCATCTGAGCTTCCGCCGCAGGCTGCCATTACGAAGGTCAAAGCCAGGATCATGATGATTATGAATAACTTTCTCATTTCCGTCCTCCTGTAAAACAAATCATTTTTTCCCCTTTGCATCGTAAACAGTTGAGTCACGGAAATTGTTGCAAAAAATTTTCGCCCGGCACGAAATATTTTTGCATATTAAAACCGGGAGTTTTAAACTCCCGGTCAAAATCAGTTTTTATTGATGAAGTACAAGCCGACAAGGCAGATCACAACTCCTAAGATCTTGCTCCAGGTCAGGGACTCTTTGAACAGCAGATATCCGACAAATATCAGGGCCACCGCCAGAAAAGCGCTCTGAACGATCGATGCAGTACTTACCTGCCATCCGGCTTTATATACAAAGATGAAGCCTACTTCAAGTCCAACCAGCACCAATCCAAAAACAAAAGGTACCCAGTTTGCTTTTCCGTATTCTGCAATAAGGCTGGTATCATTGCCCATGATGAAAAACAGTATGAAACTAGCCGCCGCAGATACCAAATATGTTATTGTAAGAGACGCAAAAGGATTCATGTCTTGTGGGACAGATTTTGCGCAGATCTGATAGACCACATTGGAGAAGACTACCAGAGCCATCGGCCAGATATATGCCAGCATTCCACTACCTCTATTCTTCAATTACTACCTCGGGGTTTTCCTTATTTGCGATAAACTTGGTTACGGTGCCGCCCAGTTCCTTCTCGATCATGGCCTTGAGCTCATCAAGAGCAGCTTCCAGTTCGTCGTGGCGGGCATTGTTGACCTGCTCGATGATCATGAAAGCATTGGTGACTTCCTCTGTCAGCATGGTGCGTACTGATTCACGCCAGTTCCAGCAGCGGCAGATGGCTCCGGTGTTGTCCTTGTAAACTACTTCTCCGGGAAGAGCAGGCTCGTCCTTGTCGGATCCGTAGGTAACGAAGTATTCTCCACCATCGGCAATTGCCAGTCTGATATCTCCGTCAAAAGCGTCGATATTCTCGCCGCCTACAGGCATGCCGTACTTCAGGGAGATTCCGTTATAGATATCTACCAGAGGGTTGATGCAGCCTATCTCTCCGCCGTTTGATACACGCTTTAAGAGAGCTTCAATGGAGCAGCGCACGCCCTTCTTGGTCTTGAATTCATGGAAAGCGTCTCTCCATACTCTGACTACAGGGTTCTCTGTCCACTCTTCTGCCTTAAAATACTTAGCTGCCAATTTTTCGTTCTCTCTGAGCCAGGGAGCATATTTCTCTTCATCTGTGGGCTGGTTGTTGATGCCGTTGCATACCAGGATACCAATTTCACACTCAGGGAACAGCTCCAGGAAAGGTTTTTCCATTACGAATTTTTTCATTTTTTACCTCCATTTGGTTTATACTTAATACTTGCGCAGGGACTATTATGATAAAACAAAAGCGCCCGTATCCATATCTTCTAAGGCCTAACGACATGGATCTGCGCTGTTTCTCACTTACCCGGCGGCAAGTCAAAATATTCTTTTCGCTGAAATTTTATCAAATGTTCTTTTAGCTGTCAAGCAAAATATGATATAATCACTTTACGCAAAAAATTTTTTGAAAAAGGTATGTTATGGAATATTTACTTGACCTTCAGGCAGTGAGGGAAAACTGCCCGGCTATGCTCAATTATTTCTTTCTGGGCATTTCCGAATTCATAACCATCGGCGGCATACTCATCGCCGCATACATATACTGGTGCACCAGCAAACGCGCCGGAGCCTATATTCTTTTCTGTTTCTCCGGCGGCTACATGCTCAACCAGATAGTAAAAAATACAGCCTGCATCTATCGTCCCTGGGTCGCAGATCCGCGTATCCACCTGGCTGAGCAGGCAGCGGGTTCTGCCACCGGCTATTCATTCCCCAGCGGTCACACCTTAAGCGCTACGGCGGTCTATGGAGGCGCGGGAGTATATAACAGCAAAAATAAATTATTCGTGGCTTTAATGTCCCTTATGGTAGTCCTTACCGCTTTCGCCAGAAACTGGCTGGGGGCTCATACTCTGGCAGACGTTATGGTGGGAGCCCTGGAAGGTGTCGCCGTTCTCATCATCAACGCCCTCATCATCAGCTGGCTGGTGAAAAAAGACGAATCCTACGGCGTCGATCCTTATAAAAACAAGAGCTCCTTAAGAAACCGTACGATCCTCATGGTGATCGGCCTGGTTTTCATCATAGTCTCTATGATATATCTGGAACTCAAGCCATATCCTTTAGACTATGATGCATCAGGCAACGTTCTGGTGGAACCATATGACATGATCACAGACTGCTATACAGGCGCCGGCATGTTCAGCGGCTTCCTCATCGGCTGGTTCATCGAGAGAAGATTTATCGATTATCACCTTCCCTATGAGAAGTCCCATCGCGGCTATCGTTTCGTCTTCGGGACTCTGGGGCTGATACTCCTTTATCTCGTCATCGCTCCTATTATCACGAAGCCCCTGGACGAGCACATCGCCCATCTGATCAAGTACTTCCTGGTATTTTTCTGGGTGTCCGGCGGATATCCCGCCCTGGTCAAATGGCAGCGCAAACGTCTGCAGAGGTTTAAGCGAGAGGATCCGGACTACTCCGGAAATGTCAGCGGCAACTGGGAGCACATTCCCGGCGAAAATTCCAAACTACAGTAGTACAAAAGCGGATTTCACATCAGATGTGAAATACTTTTAATCTATAACATCAAGTCCGGATACATATTGACATTCTGACAAAAACCCGGAGGCTGTAAAGTCTCCGGGCTTTTTGTATAAGAAAACCCGATATATATCATACCGGGTCATAATTTACATCCAGGGACTCCAGAATCTCGTCCCGCGGCTTACGTTGGACCAGATGGCCAGTCCCAGAAGCGCTGCGCAAACTACTATGCTCAGGTAATCCCGCTTGGTAAAGGGCCTTGCCATGTACCATGTCCTTTTTTTATTTTTCCCGAAGCCTCTCAGCTCCATGGCGTTTGAAATGGTCTCTATCCTGTCCATGCTCATGATGATGAGTGGTATCAGGATGGTAGATGCTGATTTAAGTCTGTTGATGAGAGATACCTTGCGGCTCATCTCTATGCCCCTGGCCTGCTGTGCTTTGGAAATATCATTGAATTCCGACTGGATGTCAGGTATGTAGCGAAGGGCCAGAGCCACTGAATAAGCTATGGAGTATTTGATCCCTATCCTGTTCAGTGAGGCTGCGAACTCGCTGGGCTGAGTGGTGCAGACGAAGAGCAGTACGATGGGTATGGAACTCAGGTACTTGAGCACCAGATTCAAGTGGTACCAAAGCTGCTCAGCCGTCAGATACTTTCCTCCCCAGAGAGGCAGCAGCTGGTGGCAGGTGCTGTAGATGCCGACGCCGTGTTCTGGAGCGAAAAGAAATACCAGTACATTGTTAAGGACCATAAAAACCAGGGTAAAGCCTATCATGAATTTGACATCCCTCAGCTTTATCTTTGAAACTCCGAAAAGAATAAAGGCCAGGATGGGAAGGGCTATGAGTATTCTGGTATCATAGGTCAGCATGGTGGCGAAGGTCCAGAGAAGCAGACAGATCAGCTTGGTGGCTCCCGTCAATTCGTGAATGGGCGATTTTCTCGAAATGTAGTTAAAGAGGTTTTGCATTGCGCTCAGTCCTCCTTTCGTAATCGATGAATCTGTTCACGAAGGCTTTGCCCTCACTGATGCCGCAGATGTTTGCCAGACCATAAAGAGATGTCTCCTTAAGGCTTGCTCTGCTTATAATGTCTCTGTCCGTCAGGATGTTCGCCGCGCTGTCCACGGCGATGATCCTGCCATCGGAGAATACCACGGAGCGCTGGGCATATTCCAGCATGAGATGCATGTCGTGAGTGATGAGGACGACTGTGGTCCCTCTCTCATTGAGTTCTTTGAGGAACTCCATGATCTCCGTATAGTGTCTGTAATCCTGACCGGCCGTAGGTTCATCCAAAATCATGATTTCAGGCGACATGGACATGATGGCAGCTATGGTCACACGTTTCCTCTGACCGTAGCTCAGGGCATTTATGGGCCAGTTCCTGAAGGGCCAGAGACCGCATATCTTCAGTGTATCATTGACTCTTTCCTTGATCTCATCTTCGGTAAAAGTGCCCTTGTTTCTCAGTCCCATGGCAACTTCATCAAAAATCATGGTCTTGGAGATCATCTGGTTGGGATTCTGCATGATATATCCGATATGATCCGCTCGCTCCTTGATGGAAAGAGTGCTCAGGTCCAGGCCATTCATCATCATGGTTCCGGTATCAGGCTTTTCAAAGCCGCAGATGACCTTGGAAAAGGTTGACTTGCCGGCTCCGTTTCTGCCTACGATGGCCATCATCTCACCCTTGTAGAGCTGAAAATCTATGTCTATGAGCGCATGATGATCTTCTGCTTCCGACCTGTCGCTTCTGTAAGTGAAGTTCATATCCTTCACATCCAGGATGGTCTCATGGCACTCCTCACCGGTCTTCTCAGCGCCCTCACTGAACCAGTCCCTTACCTTGGCTTTCTCATCTTCTGAGAGAGTCAGAGTATCCAGAGATGATGCCTTCATTTCCGGAGTTATGGTGACTCCGGCATATTTGAGTGCCGTGACATAGAGAGGCTCTCTGACTCCGGTCTCTTTGAGAAGGCTTCCGCTCAGTAGTTCATCGGGAGTGGTATCTGCGATTATCCTGCCTTCAGACATAAGAATGATCCTGTCCACCGGTCTCCAGAGCACGTCTTCAAGTCGATGCTCTACGATGATCACCGTGTCTCCGGTCTTCTTGTGGATGTCATCGATGAGTTCGATGGCTTTCTTGCCGGTTTCCGGGTCCAGGTTGGCCAGGGGTTCGTCGAAAAGAAGAACTTCAACGTTGTTCACCATGACTCCGCCCAGAGATACCCTCTGTTTCTGCCCTCCGGAAAGTTCCTGAGGAGAGTGGAGAATATGGGAACTGATATTTACCACATCAGCTATCTCCGCCACTCGTTCATGAAGTTCCGGCTCTTCCACAATGTCATTTTCCAGGGAAAAAGCCAGGTCCTCAGCCACCGTAAGTCCGATGAACTGAGAGTCCTGATCCTGAAGTACCGTGCCCACTTTCTTTGAGATCTCAAAGATGGACATGTCCCAGGTCTCCTTGCCGTCAAAGGTCAGACTTCCCTCCTTCTCGCCTTCCATGGCAAAAGGAATGAGGCCGTTAAGGCAGTGGATGAGAGTGGATTTGCCGCAGCCCGAAGGACCCGCGATAAGGATCTTCTCTCCCGGGTTTATTTTGAGATTAATATCGCGCAGGGTATAGTCCACCTGCGCGTTATATTTGAATCCGAAATCTTTGAATTCTATCATTATTCCTCTTCCTTAAGGCTTCCCTTCTTAGGCTTAGCTGCAGCGTAGGCGATGCAGAGGATTGTTCCTACTATTGCTGTGGTCACGATGTTGGAAACTCCTGCTACAAGTCCCTGCAGGAATACTTTGGATGCAGGTTCTGCATAGATAATGATATCGAGAGCGGGAGCTACGATGCCCCATGCGATGATGTGGCTGATGAGCTGGCTTACGTTGAATCTTACGATCTGCTTGGTGCCGAAGCTGCCTTCTTTAAGGCCATAAAGCTTCTTGGTGCAGCCCATGATGAGACCGAACATGGCGGATGCCAGTACCCAGCTCCACCAAACACCCCAGCCCCAGCTTAAGTCGATTAGCGCGTGGCCGATGAGTCCGATGAGGAGTCCTGCCACAGGTCCGAAAGCGGCAGCCATAAAGGCCAGAACGCCGTACTGAATGTTGATCGTTACGTTAGGAATAGGACAAGGGATAGCTATGAATCTGCCGCATACGAAGAACAGAGCGGCGCCGATACCGACAGCTACGATAGTCCTGATAGAATAATTTTTCATGGCATAAGTCCTTTCTTAATAGCCCCTTTTACATCAAAAAATTATACACCTTTTTTTCTGATATTGTCAACGCATATTACTTTATATGAACTTTATGAATACATCTGGTCTGGAGGTCATATACATAAGCTGGGCGTATTTTATGCGGATCTCTACTATATCACCTGCCTTGTACCCTCTTTCGTTGTTCCCCAGATCGACTATGGTGTGATCTGAAGAAGCGCCCAGTATCTCTATTCCCGGGTCTTCGTTGGGTATGTCAAGGGGCTCTCCCATGTCCAGCCTTCCTATGCCCAGAAGCGCTCTCACGCGCATACCACGATCCTCATAATGCTGTTTATGCCCAAAGGCATCCACTGCAAGCTTACCTATGGGATGAGAGGGCTTCTCCTTCACTTCCAGCACCTCTGCCCTCATCCTTATCACATCTTCATGCTGCCATTCCATGGGATAGCCGTAGACGTGTTTTAGGGTATAGGCCACCAGAGGCTCACCACCGACTCTCAGATCATTGATCCTTTCCGGAACATCTCCGTCAAAGACTCTCATCAGAGATGATGTGCCGCCTCCGGAGATCACTTGAAGGCTGCGGCCGATGGCATTCTCGATCATCTCCGCTCTGTCCACCAGATACTGCATGTTCTCCAAGGTGGGAAGTACGGAACCATAGCATCCCACGTTCATGCCCACGCCTTCCAGTTGAAGGCCCTCCAGATCCTTTTCGACCATGAGAGCGTCTCTTAAGAGTTCCTCATCATCCCAGTAGCCTTCCCTCAGATCTCCAACCTCCACCATGAGTATGACCTTGTGGACCTTTCCCTGTTTAAGAGCCTCTTCATTCAGTGCTCTCAAAACACTTCCGTCGGAGTTAAGGCTCACGTCAGCATAGCTTATTACGTCCGGGATCTCTGACATCATGGGGATCCTGAGAAGTTCCAGTTCCTCGCCTATCCCCAGTTTCCTCAGATCCCTCAGATGATCGATTCTGGAAGAAGCCAGTACTTTGCAGCCCCCTTCATAGTATGCTCTGCAAACTTCCGGAAGGCCGTTGACCACCTTGATCACTCCTGTCATCCTTATGCCCCTCTCACGGCATCTTTCAACAAGATTCTCCACGTTTTCCCTGGCATGTTCCAGATTTATGACGAGCTGTGGATATCTTTCCATATCTATCCTCCAAAAAACTCTGACCCGGCACGTGATCCGGGTCAGCAAAGTATTATATTTAAGCTCTGAAGCCTGCTTCCTTGAGGATCGCTTCAGCTTTAGTTCCATTGGCATCGGAAACCAGTATCACCGGGCCTGTGCAGCCCATACCGGTCTCAGCATATATGCCCTTGGCCCACAATGCTTCCTTGGCGCTGTCAAGGTCCATTACCTCCACTCCGAGGATACCGTATGGTACCGGTTCCTTAGGAGGGCATTTCACTTCGCCCTTTTCCTGCTTTTTGCCGGTGGCTCTGATTTCATCGATGATCTTTTCAAGACCTGCATCCTCAGCGGCGCTGAATTCCTTTTCGGTGAGTTTCAGCACGTCATTTTCGATGATCTCCGAAGCGTACTTAACGGCATTGGCTATGACGGGAGCTCCGGAAGCGCGGGATACGATCATGATGACCTTGTCATAGCCCTCACCTATTCCGGGGCCATAGCCATAACCCAGAGACTCATAGTTTCCTCCGGTGGTATAGGCAGAAAATATCTTCATCATCAGATTTCCCGTAAGGGCATCCATGACCATGACATCGGCGGTTCCTGACAGAAGATCATTACCTCTCATGACGACTCCGCCGTCGGCTCTTTCGGATTCAGTGAAGTTGATCCTGTATCCGCCCTCTGAAAGTTTTTTGAGGGCTATCTCAGCCTGCCTTGCGCCATCGATGTTGGCGATGCCCACGGTGGGATCTTCTATTCCGGAAGCCTTAGCGGCGATGATGCCGTGGATGGTGTTCTTCACCATGCTGACGACTCTGTCGGTATCAGAAGTTCCCGTGGTATCGGCGATGAACATCTCACGTCCCATGCCGGGAGTCACTACTCTTCCGACGGTGGATACGCCGATGGGGAAAGGATAGTGCATGGTCACGGCTCCCTGGATCTCTCCGGAATCCAGCATGCTTTCCATCTTTTCATGAGCGTTTTCACCATCGATGACCACAGCTCTGAAGCCTGCCTTTTCTGCAAGGCGCGCTCCCTCGTATATGTTTTCCATGCCAAGCTCTGTCCCTGATACGGCTATGCCTATGAGAGGCTTTTTGCCGAAACTGCCGGACTCTATGGCGTCGGCAATTTCCAGGAACTGTTCAGCTATGATTTTTTTGATCTGATCAGACATGTGCTCCCCCTTATTTAAGCAAGGACTCTGCAAAGTCTCTCATGGACTCGGCGATCATGGCTTTGATCTCAGCGGCGCTTACTCCTGAGCCCTGCGGCTCTTCTGCCTTGCCCGGATTCTTTTCAACAACGAAGGATACTCCGTCAAAGAGGTTGGTCATTCTTCCCAGGAAGAGTGAGCCCTTGCCGATGATCATACCGCGGCTGATGCTGCCTTCAAGGATAAGGTCTCTCAGAGGCCCCATGAAAGGAACTCCTGAAGGAATGTGTCCCTGAGTGGGCGCCCATCCAACGAGGCCGTGTTCCCTGACGAAGGCAGGTATGTCTGTCCTTGCGATGTCTCCGCGCTTGACTGCAAGAGCAGCGATCATCTTGAAGTTAGCTTCAGGAACGTCTCCTGCTCCGGCAGGTTTGGTGATATCAGGATTCTGAAGTTCGGGGGCGAACTTGTCCACATCGGTCACCTTGAGACCTGCCCCATCGAGAGGATCTGTTACCAGAGAACCTATTACGTTCTGAGGAGCAGAACCGGTGCCTACGGTGTGGCGGCCTACTATGTCATTTCTGATGACGGGATTTACTCCGTCGTTTTCGCCGATGAGTACAGAGAATCCTCCGATGCAGTCTTCAAGTATGGGAAGACCTTTCTTGACGTGGTCTTTTCCGTTCATTCCGAGTTTGGCGGTGCAGCCCCCGGCGGTGACCAGAACGTTCTTAAAAGTTCCTGCCTTAACCAGAGATGCAGCGTCCAGAATGGCGTGAGCAGGGCCTGCGCAGAAGCCTCTCACATCAGAGCCTGTAGCCTTGTTGAGTCCCGCTGCTTCAGCGGCAGCCTTGGCAAAGTTGCCTCCGCCTCTCTGATTCATGTCTCCGCAGGCTTCCTCGCAGCAGTCGATGACGTAGTCTATGCTGTCAGGATCCACTCCGGATACTTTGAGAAGGTTGAGGATGGACTGTACCGAAGATGCCTTGGTTACAATGTTCTCAAGCATGGTGTGAGCTGAAAGGTTCACATCCACGTCATGGGCGCGCTTGACGCAGCCCACCAGTTCAAAGTTCTCATAGAGCCCTTCTGCATGTTCTTCGCTTACCAGTCTCTCCAGTTCAGCCTTTTTCCATTGGTTCTTGTCCAGTACGTTGAGCTGCTCTTCCTTAAGAAGTCCCCAGGCTGCAAGATCCGCTTTTACCTTAGCTGCAAAATCCTTTTCGAGAAGGACCAGGTCGAAGACGTCACAGATCTGCATGAGTCCGAAGAATTCAGACTGGGGCATGATCTCGCCGTATTTGCCGGTCCTCCTGGGCTCAGCTGCTTTTTTATCATAATACGGGAACTCCACAGCTCTCAGCTCATCGTTGGTGATGTTTCCGATATATGCCTGATTGGGAATATATGCGAGACAGTCCTCATAGGATCTGAGATGTCCGGGAAGTTCTGTCAGGTATTCGGAACCCGGATTGACTACCATTTCAGTGGTCTGGGTGGTGCCGTTATGGATCACCATGTCCGGCGTATGGGCAAGCACGTAGCTTGCGGCTTTAATTACAGAATAGTCTGCCATTTAAGGTGCTCCTTATATCATTTCGTAGTACTTTTTGATCATTTCCTCGACAGCTTCCTTGGTGGCGTCGTCTTTTACAAGCTCCTCCACCTTTTCGCCGTCTTTATAGATGGCGATGACGGGAAGTCCCAGAACCTTCTGTCCTATAGCCACACGTCTTGCCTTGCTGGTGTTCAGCGCTGTGAATTTGATCTTGTCGCCGTATACTTCACTGTATCCGTGAACATAAGGCATGAGAGCAGCGCAGGGAACGCAGCCGTCACCGTAGAAATCCACCAGAGTATAACCCTCTGACTTAAGTACTTCAGGTTCAAAAGTTGTCTTATCAAGTTCTAACATTTCATTTCCTCCTGTTTATCCATCGCAAAAAACTGCGTGTAATTACATTTCCTCTATATATTTTCCTGCCTGCACCGCGGCTATGGCGCCGTCTGCGCAAGCGGTAACTACCTGTCTCAATGACTTCTGTCTGATATCTCCGGCTGCAAATACGCCGGCTACGTTGGTATGCATGTCGGGATCCGTCAGGATGTAGCCCTTTTCGTCCATTTCCACATGTCCCTTGAAGACTTCAGTGTTGGGCTTGAATCCTATGAATACGAAGATCCCGAAGGTGCCGTCATCTTCGTCGGCCATGACTTCAGTGAGTTCGCCGGTCTTGACGTTTCTCACAACCATGGATTCCACTATGCCGTCGCCTTTTATCTCTTCGACCACTGTATCCCACATGAAATCGATCTTGGGATTCGCGAAAGCCTTGTCCTGTATGGACTTGGCAGCCCTGAGTTCGTTTCTCCTGTGGATTATGGTTACCTTTCTGGCGAACTTGGTCAGGTACATGGCTTCCTCTACGGCAGCGTCTCCTCCGCCTACTACGTAGACTTCGAAATCCTCAAAGAACGCTGCGTCGCATGTGGCACAATATGATACTCCCTTGCCGGATAATTCTTTTTCTCCCGGGCAGCCTATGTTCACCGGATTGGCTCCTGCGGCAATGATGACCGCTTTGGCGCTGTATTCCTCGTGAAGGCATTTCACGGTCTTCACAGTTCCGCTGAGATCCATGTCCGTCACAGTATCGAATACGTGGTCCACGCCGAACTTCTCGGTCTGCTTCACCATTCTTTCGATGAGGGACGGGCCGGTCTCCCCTTCTATACATCCGGGATAGTTCTCTATCTCGTCAGTTATAACGATCTGACCACCGTTCTTTTGCTTTTCGATGATCAGGGTCTCAAGCCTTGCGCGTCCTGCGTAAAGGCCTGCTGCAAGCCCTGCGGGGCCTGCTCCGATAATAATCAGGTCGTAATTTTTCATCCTCTGCTCCTATTTCAGAATCATGGGAAGATGCCACCGGCACCTTCCCAGTTCTTTACCGATCAAAGCTGTTCTCTGATGGCGTTCATCTCGTTACAGATGTCATCCACGTCAAGAACCATCTCCATCATGCTTATTTGCTCATCATATACGTCAGGATCGATCTCTTCCTTAACTTCAGGTTCGCAAATGTGATAAACTGCGAGTCCCAACGAGACTCCTGCCAGAGGCCCTGCCCAAGTAGGGTCACCGAGGGTCACTGTTTCAGCTGCAAGACCTGCAGCTTCTCCTTCAGCAGCACCGAGAAGAACGACTACGTTCTCTGCTCCGTACTGTTCTGAAAATTCCAGCACTCTCCTCTGATTCTCAAGGTCCATGGCTCCGGCGGCAGTTCAAACAAAGCACTCCGTAGAGGAGAACACTACTTCAGCTCCGGCTGAAACAGCGCATTCTGCGATGGCCTGACCAGGAATTCCATCCCTATCTCCGATAATGATGGCTTTCTTGTCCTTTAAAAGCGCCATATATCTTTCTCCTTTCTTTGAAAATCGGCTGTGACACAGTTAAAAGATAATAGTACATATCTGTGTCATGGCATTTACACCCACAGAATTTACTTAAGCAAAATATGTGCCATGTATTATTATTACAAAAAACCGCCGAAAAGGAGGCTAAACGGCCTTTTTATGCATTTTTCGTCTATACATTCGGGGCCGATTATAAATGGAATTGGTGATTTTCTGTCATTGAAATAAAAAAGCGACAAAAAATTGTCGCTTTGAGTCTTTTGCAAAATACTTTTGTCCATCCGGTCTACTGCCGGGAGAATTATTTTTTTCTGCCCACTATGCGGTTCACATCATCCATATAGGCCGAATAATCTTCGCCTTTCAATCTGGCCTCCAGGGCAGCTCTCATGGAACCGAAAGTTTTTTTGTTTATAGGAAATACTGCAAGGATCAGAGTTCCCAGTATCATGAATATGGATGGCAGAAGTATGAAGGTCAGGTCAAGCATTGGCGCCAGCTTGTCGCTCTGAACAGCGGCTGCCGCGTCGAAACCGGTGCTGTCCAGCAGGAAGCCGAAGATCTGTACCATGATGGCAGATATGAGGGTCCCGAGGACGGAGACCATGGACATGAGATCTCCTTCTCTTCTCTTGTGATTGACCCACTCATCCGCTTCGATAACATCGTAGAAGATGGCTGAGCTCAACTGCCAGAAAGCCGTCTGAGTGAAAGCAAAGAAGGCCATGTAGATCAAGGTACCCGTAACTGTCCCCGGACAGATGAAATATACCAGGACTCCCACAACACCGCACGATCCCAGACTTATCATCTGCTGAACTACTTTGCCGTATTTGAGAGCCATGCGATTGATCAGAGGAGTCACCGCCAGGAACACCACCACTGTGACTATGTACATGTAGGACATGAATTTGCCGTCCATGCCTGCGCTGTATTTAAGATAATAAATGGTCGCCACGTTGAAAAGAGCGTAGGCGCAGCCAAAGGCAGCCTTGTAGAGCACCGCGAGGGATCCGGCTTTGAGTCTCACCAGTTCACTGTAGTTTCTTATGATATCTCCCGCCATGTGCTTATGGCTTATCCTGTCCTCAGGCTTAAGGATCACACCTTTCCCCTTGTTGGCCACCACGGAGAAGATCCAGCTCAGCATGGACATGAGACCGATCATGATTCCCGTCACCCACCAGCCGTTCTTTATATCATCTCCGAAAAGAGCCAGGATCCCCAGGGGAATCAGATAGCCTGCGCCGTTTCCCAGGACGGAGAACATCCTGGTCGCAGTTCTCAGGTTAGTCCTCTCGTCATAGCCCGTGGCCAGCTCCGCTCCGAAGGCCTGGTTCGGTATTTCAAAGGTCGAGAAACATACCCTGAAGGTCATTGCGAAAACGATGTAGTAGATTATGGCTCCAATCCCGCCGAAAGGTACTTTGAAGAAAAAGATCGCCATAAGCGGAAGTATGGCAATACCTGCAGCCAGCATGAAAGGTCTTCTTCTGCCCATAGGTGAAGTGCAGCTGTCTGAAAGATTGCCGATGAGCATTCCCACCAGCACCTCAACTATCATGGCAGCAGAAGAAATAGCTGCGGCCACCGAAGAGCTCAGCATCACGCAGTTGGTCAGATAGAGAACCATATATGTGGACATAAAGCCGAAGGCGGCTCCCTGTCCTATGTATCCGATACCATAAGTATACTTGTCTTTCATAAGTTTTCGGCCATTTTTCGCCATTGATTTTAAACAGTTACTGTTCTAATATTATTATATCCCGGAGGATGTTTAAATGCAAAAAAATATTAAGTTCTGGTCCAATTTAATGCTCATAGGAGCCGCGTTCATATGGGGAACTCAGGTGGTCTTTCAGAAAGTCGCCGCCACTGAGATAGGCCCCGCGTCTTTTTATGGGCTGAGATGCGCTGTCGGGGTCCTAACCCTCTCCGTCATCGCCTGGATCATGAGCCTCCGCGAAAGAAGACTGGAGAAGATCAACGGCGAAGTCCACGTGAAAAAGGATAAGGCTTATTACATACGCCTTTTCAAAGTGGCTCCCTTCTGCGTTCTCACCAACGTTCTGGGAAACACCATGGTCCAGGCAGGTCTGGCTTACGTTCCAGCAGCCAAGGCCGCCTTCCTCAACTCCATATATATAATCTTTGTGCCCATCCTCTCATGGATAGTCTACAAAAATAAGACCAGCATATTCACATGGCTTGGCACCCTGCTTGCTGTGATAGGCCTCTACTATCTCTGCATGACGGAATCCTTTACCGTAGCTCCCGGAGACCTGATAATCCTGGGCGCCACCATATTTTTTGCGCTTCACATCACCCTGATCGCGAAGTACGTTAAGGAGTTCGTCGGCGTGCACTTCTCCATAGTGGAGTTCATCACCGCATCAATAATATGCCTTACTTTCGGACACTTCTTTGAAGATCTCACTCTTGCGCAGATAGAAGCGGTCATCCCATCACTGCTTTACTGCGGCATCGGCGGCATCGGCTTCTGCTATGCCCTTCAGGTCACCGCCCAGAAATACACCGACCCTACGGTAGCAGCGCTTCTCATGAGTCTGGAGTCAGTATTTGCGGCCTTCGCAGGCTACATTTTCCTTGATGAACGCTTCACGGGAAGAGAGATCATAGGTATAATTCTCATATTCGCGGCAATAATTCTGGCCCAGCTTCCTCCGATCAAGGACATCCGGGCCAGGCTTTCAACAAAATAGGATCAAAGATTTTTTACGAATTCATCAGGCTCTTCATAGGGCCTGTTTTGTTTTATTCCGGTCTCCACCATGGTAAGTGTCCCCTTATAGGTGGTAAGGCCTCTTCTAAGATGCTTATCATCCTTCAGGGCCTGAACAACTCCCTTGTCTGCCACTTCCAGTGCAAAAGGAAGGCTGTCGTTGGAGAATCTCACGGATGAAGTTTTTGAGAAGGCCGAAGGAATATTGTCCACACAGTAGTGCAGGATGCCCTCTTCATAGAAGACCGGATCCTCATGAGTCGTTGATCTGCAGGTCTCCACGGCTCCTTCGTCATCGCAGGCCACATCTATGATCATGGCGCCTTTCTTCATTAGTTTCAGATCCTCCCTGTAGATCAGATGATCCGTCCTGGTCTTGTCCCAGAGGATGCAGTTTATAAGCACATCTGAATCCTTAAGGCATTTAAGTATGTTAGCTCTGTTGGAATACATGAAGGAGACATTGGCAGGGAAACAGGTCTTGGCGACTTCCATGGCTTTGAAGTTCACATCCAGAACTCTTACCTTGTTTCCGAAGGCAGAAGCCAGCTCCGCAGCACCCTTTCCTGTGTAGCCGCAGCCTATGATGGAAACTATGGGCTGATCGTCTCCTGCTACGTTGGCAAGGAGCAGCCCCGGTCCGCCATGGACTGACTGAGCGTAATAGAGAGCTGCAAGGAAACCGCCCTTGCCTGCCAGTTCACCCATATTGGCCACCAGAGGCCATTTTTTCATGGGATCATCTGAGGAAACATCCTCCAGTGCTATGGAGATGATACCTGAATCAAGCAGTTTATCCGTCTGCTCCACATGTGAATTTGAGTGGATG
>JAEEGL010209571.1_pt1 | contig 19123 bp, 17 predicted proteins | sample 9134231 | NCBI WGS metagenome assembly JAEEGL01 (sample SAMN16246548, study PRJNA631951) | gut metagenome | biome: gut microbiome; feature: rumen; material: fiber-attached | host: Bos | place: Iran: Karaj | collected 2018-10 | reverse complement strand
TCTCGCTGCAGTGGTAAGTCATCCCTCTGGGAAGATATCCTTCAACGGGCTCTTGGATAGATGTTTCAAACCATGATTCGGTGAAAACGGAGTTGTCAATGCCCTCTCTGCTAAGGAGGTAAGCGGTCTGCTCCTCCGAGACGTCAAGGTAGATGGTCTCGCTTCTTTCCCTCGGCGACGCTTTGGTCACCAGGATGAAGAAGGTAACGTGGTAGGTGGGCGTCGACAAGCCGTTCAAAAAGACGTCGAAGCTTGCAGAGAAGGTCCCCGTTTCAGTCGGAGTGCCTGCGACAATGATGCTCTTTGAATCATAATGCCAGCTCGTATTGGCAGGCAGTTTTCCGCTGATAAACTGGACGTTCGTAATTGAAGCGCCGTTGACGCCGAAGGTAGTGTCACACTCCGCGCCAACCTTAAAGGTCGCCGAAACACTCTCATAAGTGACCGCCGACGCGTTGGTGGCGAAGACGGTGAGCATGCCGACGAGCATTGCCAGCGTCATCACGACGGATAACAGCTTCTTTGATTTTGTCATTTTTTCTGCTCCTTTCAAACCTGATAGTGTTGTTATTCTTAAAGGGCCCCGCCCTCGGATGACTGTTTTACGAGGTCAGCTTCTTTATGAGGTCCTCCATCAGCACGTCGCGCTCGATATAGAAGACGTATCTCATGGGATGGCTGTCCGGGACAAACCTGTATTGGTTGTCGTAGGTCGGAACAGGCGCGTCGACGATGCGGGACATCATGAACCGGTCGCCGTCGTTCAGCAGCCAGGCGACGGCGGTCACGTCCCAGATCACGCGGGTCCAGGGTTTCCCGGCGGCGTACCCGTCGGCGGAACGGATGGTGTTATTCGCCAGATAATCCGCCAGAGGATTCTTCCCGACGAGCCAGTATTCGAGCTCGGGCTTCGACACGGTGAACGCACTGACCACTCCGGCGCAGGGAAGCTGAACGAAAGGGACTCCGCATCCCATCACGACCTTCGCGGCCGCCACGTCCTGGTACATGTTGAATTCGCCGTTGTGCGGGAAAGTGTGAGCGTTGCCGCCCAGCCAGACAACGACGGTGTTTTCCCTCACGTGGTCCGCCATGAGCAAGGCGGAGGCGACGTTGGTAACGGCGCCGATGGCGACGACGTACAGCGGTCTCTCCGGGGAGTACTCCGCAGACCGTTTCACCAGATCCTCCGCCGCAGGAGAGATCACCGGGGTGTTCTCGTCGGGAAGATATCTGTCGGATCCGCGGTAGGCGTCGACCTTTTCTCCCGCAAGATCGAGGATATGGAAGATCTCTTGATAGCTCTTCTCCATCCCGTCGGCGGGACCGCTCGACAGATCGTTGAAAAACGGCGCGGCGTAGATGGCGCGGACGTCCAGTTTTTCCTTCGAACGGAGCATATAGGAGATAGCGAACTGGTCGTCCACCTCGTTAAAGGCGTCTGTGTCGAGGACTACGTCTACCCTTCCCTCGGGGACGGACAGATTTTGCATGTATTGAGATTCAGTCACGGTGTTTCCTCCGTTTAGTCGCCAGGCAAAAAGGCGAGTGAATATATACACTTTTAATATATCACATAGGGAAAGAAAAGTCAACACCGCAATCGTCAAAAAACACAAGAAAACGGCGAATTTGCGTCGTTTTTTGTGCAAAAAAGGCCCACGCGGGAAGCGTGAGCTTAGGAAACAGGCGTTATTTTCCGATCAGGATTTTGACGACTTCTCCGGCAATGATAAGCCCTGCGGCAGGCGGAACGAAGGCGCAACTTCCCGGGGTCTGCCGTCTCCCGGGAGACGGTTCTTCCTTGCTTCCGACGTCCTGCGGAACGAGGGGCTCCTCCTCTGAATAGACCACTCTCAGATGAGTGATCCCGCGCTTCCTGAGTTCGCGCCTCATGACCCGGGCGAGGGGGCAGACGGAGGTTTTCGAAATATCCGCCGCGCGGAGCGCCGAAGGGTCCGTTTTGTTGCCCGTGCCCATTGAACTTATAAGCGGGGTCCCCGCGTCGCGGCAGCGGACGGCAAGCTCGATCTTCCCGGTGACGGTGTCGATGGCGTCCACCACGCAGTCGTAAGCGGAAAAATCGAATTCTCCCGCCGTCTCCGGGGTGAAAAACGTCTTGAAGGTCCTCACCGTCGCGTCGGGGTTGATATCGAGTATCCGCTCCCGGGCGACGTCGACCTTGAACTCGCCGACGGTGCTGTGGAGCGCGATGATCTGCCTGTTGAGATTGGACGGAGCGATCCTGTCGGAATCGATGATATCAAGCGAGCCGACGCCGGAACGGGCCAGCGCCTCAACGACGTAGCCGCCCACGCCGCCGACACCGAACACCGCGACACGGGCAGCGGCGAGTTTTCCCACCGCGTCCGGGCCGAAAAGCATCTCGGTCCTCGATAATTCTTCACGAGTCATGGTGGCCTCCTCAAACTATGATCCCGCCGCCGAGGACCGCGTCTCCGTCGTAGAGCACCACGGACTGACCGGGGGTAATCGCTCTCTGCGGCAAATCGAAAGTGACTTTTATCCTTCCCTCTCCGGCAGGCGTGACCGTAGCCGGCTGTTCCGGCTGACGGTAGCGGATCTTCGCGTTGGCACGAACCGGTCCGTCGATCCGGTCGACGGAGATGAAATTCACTTCTTCCGCTTCGAGAGTGTCGGTAAACAGATCCTCACTTTTACCGAGGATCACCCTGTTGTTCGGCACGTCAAGGCGGCAGACGTATGCCGGCTCGGGCAGTGCAAGACCGAGGCCTTTACGCATACCGACGGTGTATCTGATGATGCCGCGGTGCTCGCCCATGACGCGGCCGTCGGTGCCGACGAACTCGCCCGGCGGGTAGGTCTTGCCGGTGTACCGTTCGATGAATCCTGCGTAGTCGCCGTCCGGGACGAAGCAGATGTCCTGGCTCTCGCGTTTTTCCGCGTTGACGAAGCCGTGTCCGGCGGCTATTCTGCGGACCTCGCTCTTTGAAAGCTCACCCAGGGGAAAAACGGTCGAGGCGAGCTGTTCCTGAGTCAGCGACCACAAAACGTAGCTCTGGTCCTTCGCCGGGTCCAGCGCCTTCCTGAGCAGGTATCTGCCCGTTTCGGGATCCTTTTCCGTCCGGGCGTAGTGGCCGGTGACGATCTTTTCGCAGCCGAGGGCGCGCGCCCTCTCGAAAAGGCGCTCGAACTTCATATATCTGTTGCAGAGGACGCACGGATTCGGGGTCTTCCCCTGCTCGTAGGCGCAGACGAAACGGTCAATGACCGTCTCGCGGAACCCGTCCGTAAAATTGAACGTATAGTGAGGAATGCCGAGGGAGCGGGCGACGCTTGCGGCGTCCTCCGCGTCGTCGGCGGAACAGCAGGTACGGCTTCCGATATCGGGATCGACGTATTCAGACAGGAGTTTCATGGTAACCCCTGTCACGTCGTATCCGCGGTCACGCATTAGGAGCGCGGCCACCGCCGAATCGACTCCGCCGCTCATGGCGACAAGGACTTTTTCTTTCATGATGCGCGCTCTCCTTTCGTTGAATTGCAGGGTTTATTTTCTTACGTCCCCGCGGTCATCGCAATGACTCATATTCTTTTCAGTTTACTTGATGACCGCCCGAAGAAGCGCGCCGCGCTTCTTCCGTTTGTTTTCTTACGTCTCCGAGGTCATCGCAATGACTCATATTCTTTTCAGTTTACTTGATGACCGCCCGAAGAAGCGCGTCGCGCTTCTTCCGTTTGTTTTCTTACGTCTCCCCGGGCGGTCACGATACGGTATCCGACCGATTCGACCCGCGCCCGGAGACAATCCACGCACTGGGCGGATTCCTCGCCCGTGCAGATCTTGTTGTCGTACAGCTCGTACAGCTTTCTGACTCTCACGGGAGACAGATTCGGCATAACTACGTTGGCTCCCGCCTCAAGGCCTTTCTCCCTGCCCCGAGGATCCACGGTCCCGAGAGCGGTGGTGGCCGGGATAAGCGCACGCGGGAAAATGAGCCGCAGGATGGAGATCATTCTGAGAGTCAGGGCGGCCGTGCCGTTCTCAAAGTCTGCGAAGGGCGTCTCCGAATGGCTCAGGAACGGGCCTATCCCGATCATATCGGGATCGAGCTTTTGAAGGAACCTCAAATCAGCGACGATATTCTCCGCGGTCTGGTACGGCGAGCCCACCATAAATCCTGAACCCACCTGATACCCGAGGGATTTAAGGTCGAACAGGCACTTTTTCCTGTTCTCCGAGCTGAGAGACGCGGGATGGAGCTTCCCGTAATGGACGGGATCCGCCGTCTCGTGGCGGAGCAGGTATCTGTCCGCGCCCGCTTCCCGCAGTTTTTTGTAACTGTCGTATGATCTCTCACCGACGGAAAGCGTCACGGCGCAGTCGGGAAATTCATTTTTGATCCGCGCAATGATCGGGCACAGTACCTCGTCGGTGAAAAAGGGATCTTCCCCTCCCTGAAGCACAAAAGTTCGGAAGCCGAGTCCGTAACCCTCCAGGCAGCAGTCGAGGATTTCGTCCCCGGTCAGCCGGTACCTTACGGCGCCTCCGTTTGAGCGGCGGATGCCGCAGTAATAGCAGTCGTTTTTGCAATAATTCGTGAACTCGATGAGACCCCGGACGAACACCTCGTCTCCGTAGACCTCGCGCCTTCTTTCGTCGGCGGCGGAACGAAGACCGCCGTCGTATTCATTATTCTCGATGATTTCTTTCAGTTCGCAGTCGGACAGATCGCCCGTACGCGCCAGTTTTTCAACAAGACCGCAAGTCATAATCCCGCCTCCTTTCGGTTTTGTCACAATTATTATAAATGAGCGAAGAGGCGGTGTCAATAAGACGCGGCAAGGAAGAAAAAAAAACACGTCTGCGAAAAAACGTGCGCAGAAAAATATGCGCGGAAACGAATCCGCATATTGAAATGAAATTAAAGATTTGGTATAATAAAATAGTGGTATTATGAGCAGACGCCGGATCCGGCGGAAAGGAGCCCCGAACATGGCCGAAAACGAAGAAAAACGCGACGGTATCTCCGCGGAAGAAGAGGAATTTCAGTCCAACGCGGCGAGGCGTCTCGGATTAAACGGAGAAGACGTGGGGGACTCCATCCACGAGGGAGAGGCGGCAAAAGGACCATTCTGGAGCAACTTCTGGTATCACTATAAAGGACGCGTGATCGTGATCTGCGCTTTTGCCCTGATTATCGGGATAGGCCTGGCACAGCTTCTCACGAAGAAAAAGCCCGACATCTACGTGATGTACGCAGGTCCTGCAGTATTCAACGACGCGTCGACAGCAGAGGTGGAACGGATATTCCGTTCTCTTATCACCGAAGATAACAACAAAGACGGCAGAAAAGAAGTCAGATTAGCGACGGTCTTTTACGTCACGGAAGACAACGTGGAACGTGACGTCGACAGGCAGATCGCCGAAGCGAAGGAAAAAGGCGAGACGGTCCACGACCGTGATTACTACTATCACACCTACCTTGCGGAATACCGTAATTCTCAGGAAAACCACAACCAGTACGAAAACTTTTCGAATGAGATATTCGCAGGAGATTCGGTAGTGGTTCTTCTCGACCCCGCGCTCTACGAAACGGTCAGGAAAGAGGGCGGATTCATGAAACTCAGCGAAGTGTTCGGCTATACTCCCGAAGGAGCGATCGACGAATACGGCATCCGTTTCTCGGAGACGGCCATCGCACAGTATTACAAGGTGTTCGACGCTCTGCCGGACGACACCGTTCTGGCAGTACGGCGGGTGTCGACCATGTCCGCCTTCACAGGCAAAAAAAAGGCGCAGAAGGCCCATGACGACCACGTGGCTTTCGCCCGGGCACTCCTTGAATTCACTCCGCCCGATGAAAGCGGGGAAAGCGGAAACAAGTGATCGTCAAATCAAACGGTACTGCCGTTTTACGGCGGAAAGGATATAATATGGGACGCGTTTCAAAAGAAAACTACTATCTTGATATTGCGGAGACGGTTTCGGAACGGTCAACCTGCCTCAGAAGGAGATTCGGTTCCATCATCGTCAAGAACGATATAATCATCGCCACCGGGTACAACGGCGCGCCCCGCGGACGGCAGAACTGCAGCGACATCGGAAACTGTATGAGAGAAAAACTGAATCTGCCGCGAGGCGAAAGGTACGAGATGTGCCGTTCCGTCCACGCGGAGGCCAACGCCATCATCGCGGCGGCGCGGGAGAATATGATAGGCTCGACGCTCTATATGTGCTGCACCGATCCGAAGGACGGGTCCGTCGTAGGCGGTACCTGCTCCTGCATGATGTGCAAAAGGATGATAATAAACGCGGGGATCGAGACCGTGATCGTCCGTGACACGGAAACGGAGTTTTCGGTTTATCCGGTAAAGGACTGGATCGAGAACGACGACAGTCTCACGGGAAAATTCGGTTACTGATTTCAGCGGAAACGACCGGGAAAGGAGAGTACGGCCAATGACCGTCATAACAAGCGAAGCCGTTGAGGCGGAAGCCCCGAAGATGAAAACCGAACCGTCCCAGCCATATCTTTTCGTATGCAGCGGCAACACCTGCCGTTCACCCATGGCGGCGGCGATGTTCAACTATCTTTTCGGCGCAGACGGACGGCGAGCCGTATCAGCGGGACTGATCGCAAACGGCTCCCCCATCTCCTCCGGCGCTCTTCACGCCCTGGAGAAAAGAGGCGTTCCGTCAACGGCCGACAACGACTACAAAAATCACGTGTCGCGCCTGATAACCCGCGCCGATCTGGTGAACTCGCGGCTCGTCATCGCCGTGACTGGGTTCCACGCGACGCAGCTTATAATGAGATTTCCCGAGTACGCTACGAAGATCTCGGTGCTGCCGGAGGACGTTCCGGATCCGTACGGGGGCTCCGACGAGGAATACGAGTCGTGCCTCCGCCAGATCGAGGACGCGCTGAAACGGGTGTTCCCGCCCTCCTCGGGCTCGCCGGAAGTCAAATGAGTATGGCGGAATACAGATCGGCCTGTGTCGAAGAGGATCTTCCTCTCGGCGAGATCATGGAGATCGAACGGTCGTCTTTCAAGGTACCGTGGACGGAAGAGGACTTTCTTACCCTTCTCGGCCGCGATTATGCCGTGACGCTCATAGCGGAAGAAGGAGGCTCGGTCTCGGGCTACGGATGCGCGGCATCCGCAGCAGACGAAGCGGAGATACTTAATCTCGCCGTGGATAAAGAAAAACGCAGGCGCGGTATCGGCAGGGAGCTGCTCACACGTTTGGTAAAAGCAGTCACGGACCGCGGAGCACGCCGCGTATATCTCGAGGTGCGCGAATCCAACGCCGGCGCACGGGCATTATATACCTCCTTCGGATTTGCCGAGGTGGGGGTACGCCGCAACTATTACAGACTTCCCGCGGAGGACGCGATTCTTATGTTCTACGACGCGTCGGCCGCCGAAAACGGGGACGGTATTTCAAAATGATCATTTTTTCAGTGGAAAGTTCCTGCGACGAGACGTCCTGCGCCGTTCTGTCGGTAACGGAGGTCGACGGCGCAACCGAATATAAGGCGCTGTCAAACGTGGTAGCCTCGCAGATCGAGACTCACCGTCTTTTCGGAGGTGTTGTTCCGGAAATCGCAAGCCGCGCTCACGCGGACGTCATCTCACAGGTCGCAGACGAGGCTGTAAAGACCGCGGGGATCACGCTCCGCGACGTCGAAGCAGTTGCAGTTACCAACTGTCCGGGACTCATCGGGTGCCTGCTTGTGGGAACGTCGTTCGCGAAGGGTCTGGCGTCGTCTCTCGGCGTGCCGCTGATCCCGGTGGACCACATCGAAGCTCACGCAGCGGCGGCGTATCTGGAGCACGGAGATCTGAAACCTCCTTTCGGGGCGCTTGTGGTGTCCGGAGGTCATACTTCCCTTTACGACGTAACGGACTTTACGGCCATGGAAACGGCTGGAGAGACCCGCGACGACGCGGCCGGAGAGGCGTTCGACAAAGTGGGGAGGATCATCGGTCTGTCGTATCCCGCAGGTCGGGAGATGGACAAACTTGCGACCCAGGCCGCTCTGATCGGGGTAACAGGAGAGGAATTCCCGCTCCCGTCCCCCGCCATCAACGACGGATCCCTCGATTTCTCGTTCAGCGGGTTGAAAACCGCTGCGCTGAATCACGCGTCAAATATGAGACAGAAAATGAGACTCGGCAAAGACGATCCCCTTCCGGAGAACGCAGTCCTCGCTCTGGCGGCCTCGTTTACACGAGCGGTCTGCCAAGGCATTTGTAGAAAACTGGAGACGTTTCTCGACTCGCGGAATTACAAATCTCTCGTCATGGCGGGAGGTGTCGCCGCGAACTCCCATCTGAGACGGGCGGCAGCGCAGGTTTGCGAGAAAAGGGGCGTCAGGTTTATCGTCCCGTCGATCTCCCTCTGCGGTGACAACGGAGCCATGGTCGCGGCGGCTGGATACCACAGATTTTGCGCCGGGATCACCGCTGATTCGGGAATGAACGCCTACGCGTCCGACGAGGCGGCAAGACTCGCGCTGACCCGCGAAAAATGACCACGAAAATTCTGTTTTACCTGTCTGTATTAAATCATTTTCGTCAAATAACCGGTCTAAAACGGTTCTGCTAATGCCTATTTTTCCACAGAAGTTTTCAACAGGTTGTGGAAAACCAAGCGCCCGAAATGATGCGGATTGACCCGTTTTTTAATGTTTTTTACCTAATAATCTCATAAAAATGTAAATTATTTCCATGTTTTTCGTGTGTCTGTGATATGCAATCCTCTATTATGACCTTTGGAAAGCGGTTTTTTGCACAGACATCCGCTGAAAACGAAAAATGACATCAGCCGACAACGGAAAACCGCCGGCATGATATAAAAAAGGACAGAATAATCATGAAGATCATCCCAAATTACAAGAATTCGGTCACCGTTATACCGACCCACGCGATCCTTTTCTTCGGGGAGGCCACAGCAGACGATATCGTGGTGCTCCTCGCCGTGCTGCGCCAAGGCGGATCGTTCGACCCGTCGCGTATCTGCGAGGAACTCTCCATGGACGGTTCCACCCTCGACGCCTCACTGCGCTTCTGGGCGGAAAAGGACGTGATCTCCGTAGCGGAGGAAGACGATCGTCTTCCGGGAACGGAGAGGAGTTGCGAACCGGAACTTCCCAAAATCAAAAAAACGGCGGGAAATTCGAAAAGAAAAACTCTCCAGCGGCCTGACGTGCCGTCGTACACCGCAGAGGAAACCACCTCGTTCATGGAACTGAATGAAGAGACTACTTCTCTGCTCGACAGTTGCCAGCAGATAATCGGGAAGATGTTCAGCACTGCCGAAACGAATATCATAATCGGGCTGATGGATCATCTGGGCCTCTCCGAGGACTACATAGTGCTTCTCTTCGCCCACGCCGCAAAGAAAGACAGGAATTCCGTCAGATACGTCGAAAAGCTGGCGATAGACTTATTCGACAAAGGCATAACAGAATATTCGGCATTAGTCGAAGAACTCCAATCCATGGAAGAGGCGGAAAGCAGGGAATCCGTCGTCCGAAGGATCTTCGGTCTCGGAAAGAGGTCGCTCACAAAGAAGGAAAAAGAATTTGTAAATAACTGGTGCGTTACTTGGAACTTCGGCGAGGACGTCATAAGGCAGGCGTACGAGATCACTGTCGCCAACACCAACGAGGCGGCGATGCCATACGCCAACGCTATCCTTGAAAAGTGGAACAAAAACGGTCTTAAGACCGCGGAAGAAGTAGAACAATTCCTCGAGGAAGACAAAAAGAAGAAACCCGGCGGCAAGAAGAACGGGAACAGCACGCCTTCAAGCTTTGACACGGACGATTTTTTTGAGAAGGCGCTGACCCGGTCCTACGGCGACAAAAAAGGAAAGAACGGGGGAAAATGAAATGGCCTACAGCAGAGATAATTTCGACCGCGTGAAGCAGGAGATCGCCGGAAGACGGCAGCGTGCCGTCGCAGATTATGAAATGAAGGTACTTGAACTTTCGTCCTTACTTCCCGAAGCGTACAGGCTGAACCGTGATATCGCCGCTACCGGTCCGAAGATCATGGACGCGGTGATGACGAACCGGCTTTATGACGGCACTCTCGAGGCCATCCGGAAAGAAAACGCCGATCTTAGAGCAAAGCTCGGCAGTCTGCTTGTGAAAAACGGCTATCCGGCCGACTATCTGGACCTGAAATACACCTGCGAGAAGTGCAGCGACACGGGATACGTGGGGATAGAGATGTGTTCCTGTATGAAGGACGCCCTGGTAAAAGCTGAGTTCGAGAGTTCCGGTCTTTCCCGACTCTCGGAAACACAGTCGTTCGAGACGTTCGACCTGTCTTTCTACACCGGACGGGACCTGGAACTGATGAAGATCAATCTCGAACAGCTCCGCGCCTTCGCGGACAACTTTTCCGGGGATACGACCGACTCCTTCATCCTGCTTGGCGCGACGGGCCTCGGAAAAACGCATCTGTCCACGTCTGTGGCGACGCGGGTCATCGGACGGGGATACAGCGTGATCTACGAATCGGCGCAGGACGTGATCTCCACCTTCGAGCAAAAGCGGTTCGGCGGGGATTATTCCTCCGATCGGGACCGTCAGTTCGCGGAATGCGATCTTCTGATCATCGACGATCTCGGAGTGGAAGTGTCGAACCAGTTCACCGTGTCCTGCATCTACAACGTCATCAACTCGCGGCTGGTCCGCGGCAAACCCATGATCATCAACACGAACCTGACGCAGGGCGAGATGAGACAACGGTACGCCGACCGGATCACCAGCCGGATCTTCGGCGAGTTCCGTCCCCTGCTCTTCACCGGACTGGACGTGCGGCAGCAGAAGATCGGCAGAGCTATGAAATAAGTTAAATATCCCCCGCGAGCGGAGGGAAACAAATAAACATACGGAGGTATCAAAATGAGAATTGGCGCAATGGTAGGTTCATTCAGACTGGGATTCAGAGGCGGCGTGGAAAAGGCCGCGGAACTGGGGATCGAGGGCATCCAGGCTATGGCGACGACGGATTCCGAACTTGCCGCCGAGGATATGACAAAGGAGAAGATCCGCGAAACTCTGGACATCGTCAAGTCGAACGGACTTGTTTTCTCTGCTCTATGCGGAGACTTCGGAACAGGTTTTTCAGATCCCGAACAGAACAAATGGCTCATCGACAAATCGAAGAGGATACTCGATCTGTCGCTTGAACTCGGATGCGGCATCGTGACGACCCACATCGGAACGGTCCCCGAGGAAGAGTGTGAGAAAAAGGAGATCATGCGGGCGGCGTGCCGCGAGCTGGCGCTCTACGGCGATTCCGTGGGCGCGTCCTTCGCTGTGGAGACCGGTCCCGAAAAAGGCTGGCTTCTGGCGGACTTCCTGGACAGCCTCGGGGCGGAGGGCGTGAGAGTCAATTTTGACCCTGCGAATCTTGTAATGTGCGTGGACGACAGACCCGAGGAGGCGCTGAAATATCTGGGCAAGTACGTGGTCCACACCCACGCGAAGGACGGTATCATGCTCCAGAAGAAGGTGGACGAGGCGATAAAGATCAATGCAAACGCCCTTCAGCTGGATGAGGACGCGAAGAAGCACGCGCAGATGATCGAGATGGGCGAGAAGTTTATCGAACTGCCTCTCGGACAGGGCGACGTTGACTTCGATATCTATCTTCCCGCGCTCCGCAACACCGGTTTCGACGGATTTCTCACCATCGAGAGAGAGGTGGGCGACGATCCCGTGGCCGACATCAGCATGGCGGTGGGATTCCTCCGCGAGAAGCTGGCGAAATTCGGGTTTTAACAAACGGCGAGACTGCCGCAGTAAGATGCGGGGGTCGAAAAAGCGCGTTGAAGTGAAAAGAAAAAATCCGTAGGATTTTCACCTTAACAGATGAAACCTACGGATTTTTGTCATTTCAGACCGATCCAAGACCCGTGCTTTTTCGATCTGCGCTTAATGCGACAGTCGCCGTCTCAGCCGTTGCAGCAGCAGTTGAGGATGAGCAGAGCAAGGATCACGAACCAGATCAGGTTCTCGTTGTCAAGAAGATTACACAGGCATCCCATGGCGTATTCCTTTGCTTTTACAGTATTTTTCCGTGGGACCGCACGTTCCGGGCCCCGGAGGGGCGCAGGCGGTGCACAGCTCCCGCCCTCGCCCTGATATTATACTATGCGCCGGGCGGCGGGTCGGTGAGATATTATTATTCCGGGGCAGGCTCTTAGGGAAAAAAGGTCCCCCGGGACACGTTCCCGGGGCGAAATACGGCCTTATCGCCCGGCGGATCCGCGCCTTTAATTGACAAAATGACCGTCGCATCCGGATAAAGACGGATGCGACGGTTTGCTCATATTTGTTTTTGAAAAGAATTGAAATCAGTTTCCGTTTCTCAGCGCGGTGATTTTTCCCATGATCGATTCCGCCTCATCAAGCGTAAACTCACCATCGTACAATCCGAGTTTCCCGCTTTCGGACTCTGTAATCAGTCCCGCTTCATATACCTTGATAATATTCGGATTCGAGTTGTCGAGTTCATCAAGATCGTCAAATCCCGGATAATCCTTCACTTTCGGCAACTCAATTCCAAATTTCTCGCTGTACTCTGCGATCAGATCAACGATTTTCCACTTGTATGCTGCCGAATTGGCGAAATCACCAATGACAATACTGTGATTGAAAGGAACATAAAGTTTGTTTTCGATGGCCCACATCAGCGGTTTATAATACCATTCTTCCTTGACTGTAATGTTCCAGAAATCCCACTCCGCGGCTTTTTCCGGGTCGTAAATATCCATTTCGTAGTGGCCGTCAAACGGAGACCAATCAGTTACCTCCGGCTTCCCTTCAAGTTCATACAGAGCGTTGATCATCCAACCAAGCGTTACGGTGTTATCGGTCGAAACTCCATGAACAGTGCCCGAAGGATCGTCAAAGCTCGTCAGATATCTCATCAGTATCGTGGCGACCTGTGCTCTTGTGGCGTTACCCTTCGGGTCGAGATAGTCCTTTCCGCCCACTTTCGTGCCGGAGATGAGCCCCTCGGCGACGGCCCATGACATGGCTTCCTTCGCGTATTGGCTGACCTTTGATCCGTCCGGGAATTTCGTGATATCGTCTCTTTTCGTGACGTCCTCGCCCTTGAACTCGGCGTAGCGGTAGAAGATCGCCGCTATCTGCTCGCGGGTGATGGAGTTGTTGGGAGCGAACGTGGTGTCGGACATACCCTTGACGATGCTGTTCTCATAAGCCCACGCCACGGCGTCGCGATACCATCCCGCCTTGAGATCCGTAAATCCCGCGGTCTTGCCGGGAATCGGCGAGCCCTCGACTCTCCACAGAACGGTCACCAGCATGGCGCGGCTGGTCGATACGTTGGGAGCGAAGGTCTTATCCGACATACCGTTCATGAAGTTTAGAGTGTAGACGAAGTCCACGGATTTGCGGAACCACGCCTTCTCTCCCACGTCGTCAAACACGGAGGAGGAATCGAGGGTGGATTCATGCGGCCAGTAGTGTGTGCTTGTTCCGGAACCCTCTCCACCGCCGGGAGTGATCCCGAACAGTCTGTTGTACAACTCAGTTGCGTTCTCGAATTTGTCGCTGAGGCATCCCTCTTCGTCGACGGCCTCCGGTCCGATCGCCTTTATATAGCCGTTCTCGATCTCCGGCGGGTTCTCAAAGATCTTTTTGATCTCGTCGTAAATGTCCCTTCCGTCCTTGTCTTTCAGGCGGATCGCGACCCATACCGGTCCGTGGAAAAAGTCGATCCTCTCGACGTCGAGGTAGGGGAAATCCTCCGCGGTGAGATACCCCACACCGTCCTGTCCGTTAGGCACCGTGGAGTGGAGCATCATATAGATGGTATCGTACTCCGACGTGCCGAATTCAACGAAGTCCTCATAGACTTCTTTCCCCTGCACCGTCATGGGGATCAGCGTCATCATCAAGCAGGCCAGTATCAAAGAAATAATGCGTTTCATTTTTATCCTCCTAAAAATAAATTTAATGCTAATTGATGTAAAAACTTACCACTCCACCATTTGAAGAGGAATGTACGTGGTCACATTTGGAAGTTCAGAAATAACATTACCTGTTGAAGCGAACATTACTACAACCCTTTCAAACCTTTCCGGTGCGTTATACCCGGTGCTATACTCCATACAAAGTTCACTACCCGAATCTAAACTGTCGAAGTCACCAACCGTAAATTTATATTTATCTCTCAGGCGATTTATAGTTCGGTAGGTATAAGCTGAAGAAAGACCGTTTGCTGTGAATCCATCAACAACCGTTATTTCTGGGATCACTCCTCTCTGCTTATCTCCGAATGTAGTATAAAGCATTCCCGACAAACAAATCAAAAAGTGGGATGAAAATGCTGTTTTTTGGGATAGTTAATTGTATTATCGCTCAAAAACAAGAAAATGACGGTTCATTGGATTCTCAATTTGCTCATTTTTGATTTAATGGAATCAGAATATGGACACCGAACATATCGTTTTCCTCAAAGAATCGGCACATACCCCCGTATTTTTCCGTAGTTTCACGGATGATCTTTGTTCCGAGTCCGTGTGCCTCCCGGCCTTTTTTCGTGGACCGGAGCTCTGGGTTGTTACCGAGAACAGGCGCATCGACAGAGTTTTTCACCACTATGCTCTGGTAGTCATTCAGCGTGGAGAAATCGATCTCCAGCCTTTTCTCGCTTGTCTTTTTAAGCGCATCGAGCGCATTGTCGATGATGTTCCCGATTAGGGAGGCAAGATCAAGCGGATCCATCGAGTCAACATTGACCGAGTTGTTTATAAGGAAAACGCTAAGATCCCTTTGATCTGCGAGCTTTGAGTTGATAATGAAGTCCACCGTAGGGTTTCCTGTGTGGAGGGATCCGGTTATCCCATCGACTCTGTTCTTGAGTCCCGCGAGCGCTTTGTCGGCGGTTGCGCCGTCGCCGCTTTTTACCAGTGCCTCGATCGTGTCGAGCTGACCATTAATGTCGTGCTTTATCTTGTTGATTTTAAGATAATTTTCGCTCATCTTCGCATAGAGCTTTTTTTGGTCCTCTACCTGCTGATTGAAAAGCCGAAGCTCATACGCCTCGTAAAGCGTTTCGGACAATCTCTTGAACATTACGTAGAAGAATATATTTATCAATGCCACCCCGATTATCATACTTACCGCGAGAAGTTTGATCTTGTCGAGATCGAAGCGCATTCCCATATTCATGAGAACGTACATGATAAACGTAGATATGGTGGGGAGCACAAGGTAAACCAGAAGATCGAAGAGACCGAATTTTTCTTTTTTGTTGTTAATGCGTATTATGAGCATTATGATCGCGAGGAGAAGGATCTTACTTGTAACAATGGTGATGTACCTTTGAACCGCGCCACGGGAAAGGATCACGTTCACTTCCGTACGCATGACCAAACTAATACCTATTATGAAAAGCGTATTCAGAATAATGATGATCGCCTCAAACAGTATTGGGTAAAGGATCTTTTGAAACAGGGTCGTCTGTTTCAGGGTGAACGCATACGCTAACATGATCGCAAGATTCACGATCGAGGTGATAACAGAGAAGGTATTGACGAGCGACAAAAGTGTCGTTGCGGTGAAATGTAGGGCGACGCCAACGAAAAACCACGGGGTGATCTTTGCTTTGCTCATCCTCATGATGAAAAACATCGCAAGGAACGCATCAAACAGATTCGCCGATAATTCGATCGCTATATCAATCATATCGTTTGCCTCCTCACATAGTCCATAAAGGATGATTCAACGTTTTTCTGATACTTTCGGGAAACGGGGAGAACGGGCCCGTTGCGTATCGTGACCGTATTTCGCGTTACCGATGAAATGAACCTCACGTTCACAAGCATTCCGGAGTTTATCTTTATAATCCCGCCGTACTGCAGGCGCGGCTCGAATTCGTACAATGACGACCGGACCTTATACGTGGCGTCTTCGTGGCAAATCAAAAGGTAGTTGCCCTGTTTCTCGACGTATTTTATTTTGCTGATTAGAAGAACCTCTGTTTCCCCCTTATTTTTGACGAGCATTTTCTTACCGGAGGACAGAATGGTATCAAGAGCGGATTCGGTAGCTTCGGTCAGATCGCCGTCCAGATGCGATTTACGGACGAACCGGAACGGACGGAATTTCAACGTGTAAAAGACCATGTTCTCGTAGCCGGACGTAAAAATAATCAAAGTGTGGGGGAAACTCGAGTAGAATTCCTCCGCGACTTTGATTCCGTCGTATTCAGGCATTATGAGGTCAAGAAACAGAACGTCGATGCTATTGTCTCTCGCATAAGACAGCAGTTCTCCGGGATTCTGAACAGTCAGAATCTCCGTTTCGACGTCGAGATATTTTTCCTGCATCAGGATTTGAGATATTCGTTTTTTTATGTCGTCGGTGACGGCCTTTTCATCATCACATACAGCAATCTTTATCATGTCTCAAACCTTTCGCACGATCTTCAAGGAGAAGGGACACTGTCCTAAATGCAAAGTAATTATACCATAGTATGTACTACTTGACAACCTCGCCTATCGGCTGCACCACGCATGAAACGGCGGCGGAAGGGGCCCCTTTTGCACCGTTTTTCTCTGTGTTACAGCGTTTTCGGGCCTTATTCGTTCAAAAAAATGCAGTTTATACCTGAAATCGAGCAATTTATACCAGAAAGACGCTGACTGACAAAACGGTAATCTGTTGTAATGGCTTTGAAACACAAAAGCGCGGCGTGTGCCGCGCATGAATCGCCCCTGTGGGGCGTGAATCGACGCCTTGCGTCATGAATTGCCGCCTACCTGCGGCATGTATTGACGGCGGAGCCGTCATTTTTTTGCGTCAAAGGCGCAAAAAACGCCCCCGAGGGGGCGTTTATCACGTCAGCGTCAGTGAATCCGCGTTGAGGAACGCGTGGGCGGCGGTGACGCTGTTCGCGGGGACCGTGGCGCTCCGGCCGCACTTTTTACACCGGACGGTGACGCTGTCGTCGCCGATCTCCACCTCGTAGTCGCCGCCGTCGTCGCATCCGCAGAACAGCTTTCCCTCGTCCCGGAGCTCGTGGACCACGTAGGTCACGATCTCAAGCACCTGCGGGTCGGTGAGGGTGCGCTCGCCTTCGTTCAGCTTACCGAGATCGGCGGGGTCCGCGTCGCCGAGAAGCTCGGCGAGCTCCCGATCGGATTCCTCGATCCGCCGCGAGACGTCGTCCCCGTCCCCGATGAAGCAGATCTCCACGCCGGAATAGGGGCAAGTGAGCCCCACGGCTCCCTCCTCCGTGAAAACGGAGCGGGAGAGCGTATAGGAATGAGGATTCGGGCAGAGGAAGCACGGCACCGTCAGCCGCACCTTCCTGTCCTTCGTGTACTGTATATCCATCTTAGAACCGCCGCAGGGACACTTCAGCGTCACCGCGTCCGCGGTGAGACTGAAAATGCCGACGACGCTTTTCACCGTCATCCCGCACCCGGGGCACCGGTACGCCACCGTGGCGTCTGTTTTATCTATGACCATACTTCGCACCTTTCGCTTTCGCCTTTTTCCGTCAATGACCGACATAATTGTAGCACACGCACGCCTTCGAGTCAACGACGGCGCCGCTTTTTATTCTTCCGGGGCGGAGGGTTTTTTATCTGCGCCCTCACCGCCAATTTTTACCGTGCGGAATTCGGGACAACCTTGGCACAAATCATTGACAAATTATGCGTTTTGTGATAACATAGAATGAATGTTTGTGTGCCCGCGCCGTATCCCGGCAGAGACCGGGCATAATCCATATACTATTTCGGAAAGAGGCCGTTCCGATCATGAATAACAAAAAAGTCAGAGTCAGAGTTCACAAGAAACCGAAAACCAAAAGAATATTTCAACCCGCCTACGACGTGCTGGAACTGTTGTCGATAATGAAGGATCACGGGGACAGGACGCTTTTCTCATACTTTGGAAAAGGACGCGTTCTGCACGACGTGACCTACGCCGAGTTTGAGCAGGACGTGAAGGCGACCGCCGCGGGACTTCGTGACGCGGGGCTTTCCGGTGCGAAGATCGCCGTTATCGGAGAGACGTCGCCTCAGTGGTTTGCCGTCTACCTGGCGGTGCTTGCGTCCGGCGGAGTCATAATCCCCATGGACCGTGAGCTTGCCGTCGAGGAAATAGGCAGATTTCTGGAATGGGTCAGCGCGGACGCCATCGCCTATTCCGAATCCTTCCACGAAAAGTTTGCCGGTATGCGGGAAAATCATCCCACGCTCCGCCGCTTCATCCCTCTCACCGGAGAGTATGAGGACGACGGACGCGTCGTGGGACTCGATTCGATCATCGAAAAAGGGCGCGCGCTGGTGGAAAACGGGTACAACTACCCGCCCGTCGTGGACCGGGAGAAGATGGCGGAGATGCTGTTCACCTCCGGCACCACAGGGTCCAGCAAGTGCGTGATGCTCTCTCAGAAGAATATTTTCTCCGTCGCCACCACCGCGGTGGAGACCGTGGACTTTTATCCCGACGACGTTGTGGTGTCGGTTCTTCCGGTGCATCACACCTACGAGCTCGCCATCTCCCTCGCCGAGATGATCTACGGAATCCACATCTGCATCAACGATTCTCTGAGCCATACTCTGAGGAACTTCAAATACTTCAAACCCACGGCGCTCATTCTCGTTCCTCTGTTCATCTACACCATGCACAAGAAGATATGGAGCGAGGCGAAGAAGCAGGGCAAGGAAAACAAGCTGAAGATCGGCATCATCGCCTCCGGTACCATGAAAGCGGCGGGAGTCGACTTCCGGCGCCGCATCTTCGCCGACGTACTTGACGCCTTCGGCGGACGGCTGGAAAAGATAATCTGCGGCGGCGCGCCGCTGGATCCGCTGATGATCGAGGCGTTCGAGAACTTCGGCATTTCCATCTATGAAGGCTACGGCATCACCGAATGTTCGCCTCTGGCTGCTGTGACTCCGTACTACGCAAGAAAATACGGATCCGTCGGGCCGGCGGTCCCCTGCTGCACGGCGCGTATCGACGCCGTCGGGGAGAACGACTACGGCTATCCCGAGGGAGAGATACAGATCAAGGGCGACAACGTGATGCTGGGGTACTTCGACAACGAAGAAGCCAACGCC
>JAEEGL010166585.1_pt1 | contig 19123 bp, 20 predicted proteins | sample 9134231 | NCBI WGS metagenome assembly JAEEGL01 (sample SAMN16246548, study PRJNA631951) | gut metagenome | biome: gut microbiome; feature: rumen; material: fiber-attached | host: Bos | place: Iran: Karaj | collected 2018-10 | reverse complement strand
TTATCACACCTTCTGCAGAGGAATACAAAACAGGAGCTTGGGGCTTATGAAGGAAGAAGGAAAAGTCATATCATTACGGTTTGATGGCAGGAAGAAGGACTGCGATCCGTATAGACGCAGCAAAGATGCGATGATGGTTCGCAAGTATATGGAAATCCGGGACGGCGGTTTGCTGTACGAATCGTTGTTTCCAGCAGGAATCAAGTATCATCCGGACATCTATTATGATTTTGAAAGCTATATGTGGCGAGCAATCCTCCCGAACGGGGAACTCTGCCAGGGAGATCTCAGATCGATGGTTCGGATGTTCACAGGAGAAGATGTCCGGTACCATTATGAGGTCAATGGTGAAGCGCGAGAGACCAACATGTTCGAGACCGTTGTTCGGGATGCGGTCGAGAATCCGGAGTCGTTCGGTATCAGCATGAATTTGAACGATTACAGTGAACAGGAATGGAAGCTACTGCTGCAGCTTTGCGAATCCCTAAATGTATGCAGGAATGGAGAATGCTACTCCGGGGCAAAATTTGAACAATGGATAAATGGTTGAAAAAGGCAATTCCGAAAATGAAATATAAGATGTTTTCTTTTGCGCATGATAAGCTACCATAAAAGAGTAAAGCCGTTGAAAAAATGGGATAATATGGGTGTTGGATAGATATTGTTCATGCCCATATATGAAGGAAAAAGAGGTTTCACAGTATTATTTGGCAACGCATGGGATTGGCCACGCAACTATAACGAGACTGAAACGCAATCAGCCTGTTACAACAGAAACGATTGACCGGCTCTGCGATATTCTTTCTTGTAGGATTGAAGATGTAATGGAATATAAAAGAAAGGCATGAGACGTAAGGGAAAAACTTAACACGCTTAGTATGTTATTAAGTGGTTACTAGAGTAGAAAGGGGCCTGGTGGGCCCCTTTCCTTTTCAATATTATAGAGTTGTCTTTAAGTGGAGTTGTAAGAGAATTGCTCAAACGCGGAAAAATCAATCTGGTTGAGGAATAATCCCCCAAGTCATATTTCTTCCAGAATAATTCCAGTAAGCGATGTCTTGTTCAATAAATAACCATTTAATGACTTTTAGAATGTGCTCAGGGGTAAAGCCTGAAGAAAAATGTGTCGACGAATACTCCGCATTGGTTAAATCGTGACATTGATAAACTTTTTTGAGTAATGTGAATAACACTTGATATTCGGAGGGGTTCTCTTTTTTCTTCGCCGCCAAATCTTTTTTTATATCATTGTGTGTGGGGACGCTTTTATATGCACCCTTGTGGCCATAATCTGCATTCTCAACACGTAATATAAAATCAAAAGCCTTGTTTCGAAATGCTGGACGTGTTAAGAATACTCGCTCCCCGTTGGACAAAGTTTCTACATAGTAGGTGTATCTTGAAGAGAGTTCCCCGGCTCCTTCCCCAGGTAATTCTTTCAAAAATGTATTGATGACTCGCGACCGAACTTCATTTCGAGAGCCTTCGTTTGAAAACCATATTTCAATGCTTTTACGTTCCATATATTACCTCACAATCCCAAAAAAGCTAGTGGAATGGTATTAAAAAAATAATGGCATCCGGTCAAAAGAATGTATTCCAAGGTGTCACGGTACATGTCTTGTGTAAACCAATCGTTGAAAACATAAAGATACTCAACGTTATAGCCCAAGGGATCAAAGAGCTTCTCGTACTCCATTTTCTTGAAGTGGCATCCGGGCAGTTTTTCATCGACGGAGCCAGCACCATTTTGAAACTTTTTCTCAATTATATAGGCGGTCTCGTTATTAAAGTTGATAAAGCATTCGTCAGGCAACCATCTTTTAGAATTGTAGTCCAAATAATCTATGCCATGGGGTTCTAAAAAATCGGTATAAAGGTTATATTTTGGAAGCGATAGTCCAATAATATTGCATTCAACGTCCATAACTTCATTGCCTGCAACTTGATATCCGGCTTCAGATAATGCGGTTGCAAGAGATGTTGTCTGCTCAAAAGATAAGCCATTTCTATTGGTCATTGCTCCCCCACCATGCGTGTTAGCAACTCGAACCATTTAGTCCACCTCTCTTTCGAAGAATGTTGAGATATCCAAGTCAAAAATGTTTGCAATATGATTCAACATCGATAATGAAAGGCTCTTATCGCAACCAGAGGCTTCGATTTTTGATAAATAGCTAAGGCTAATTCTTAGCTTTTCTGAAAGCTGAACTTGGGTTAATCCAGCAGATTCACGGTGCTTTTTTATATTTAAACCAATTACTTGGTACAATTCTTTGTCACTTTGGAATTTCATAGGATTTCCTCGAATATTGTAAAATGTAGTAGATGATTGGTTTCACTATATGTGAATAGTATACTTTATCGGAGCATGGTCTGGAATTCACTTATAGTGAAACATTTGGCGGGTGGACAAGTTACAAAAACGAGAATCTTTCGTTGAATTAGGAGTACGATTCAGGTATAATATGGAATAAAAAAACAAGTTGAGGTGTAACTATATGGGAACGTCTGGACTAACTCCTTTTGTTAAGTGGGCGGGGGGAAAAACACAATTGCTTAATCGGCTTGCGGCACATATGCCGAAAGCTTTTGGACGATATTACGAACCTTTTATTGGGGGAGGGGCGCTTTTGTTGAGATTACTGCCAGAGAGAGCGGTAATAAACGATACAAATGAACAGTTACTTAACGTTTATAGACAATTGAGAATTGATGCCGAGGCTGTAATTGAAGGCGTTAATAATCTTGATGCCATTACGTGTGATGCGGAACGATATTATGCAACACGTGAAAGATATAATGAGATGATAAGAGCTTGTGAGTTGAATGCTGAAAGCGCCGCTCTTATGATTTGGATTAATAAGCATTGCTTTAATGGACTTTATCGTGTTAATTCAAGAGGATTATTTAATGTTCCATATAATAACAAAGAGACGGGAATCTCAATTGATGCTGAGAATATCAGAAGAATAGGCACATACTTACGAGAGAAAGAGGTGGAAATACGACAGGGGGATTTTTCTGATGCATGTTATGACGTGGGGGCTGGCGATTTTGTTTATTTTGATTCCCCGTATGTTCCGGTAAATGAAACAGCAAATTTTACAGATTATACAAAAGAGGGCTTTTCGTTAGGGGACCATCAACGTTTGGCGGCACTCTTCAGAACACTTGACAAAAAAGGTGCAATGGTGATGTTAAGCAATCATGATGTTCCTTTGGTACACGAATTATATTCTGGCTTTAACATCGAACATGTTGAGGTTAATAGAGCGATTAATAGTGTGGCCAATAAACGTACAGGGAAAGAAGTGATCATCACAAACTATTGAGGTGAATAATAACATGAGGGACTTGATTGGAAACAGAGTTTCGCCGGTGTTCATTTCAGAAACAGAGGCCCTTATTTGTGGAGATTCATTTTCCGTGCTAAAGAGATTGACGCCTGAATCAGTTAATATGGTTTTCGCCGATCCACCATACTTCCTAAGTAATGGTGGTATCACGTGCCATTCGGGGCGTATGGTTTCTGTAAATAAAGGGGATTGGGATAAGGTGTCTTCGGTGACAGAAAAACATGCGTTTAATAGAAAGTGGATTCGCCTTTGCAAAAAAATACTAGCACCAGATGGGACGATATGGATTAGTGGAACATACCATAATATCTACAGTATTGGACTGGCATTAGAACAAGAGGGTTTCAAAATAATAAACAATATTACGTGGCAGAAAACCAATCCGCCCCCTAATCTTTCATGTCGATGCTTTACTCATAGCACAGAAACTATTCTATGGGCGCGAAAGGGTGGAAAACGAGCAAAGCATTTATATAATTACCTTCTTATGAAGCAGATGAATGAAGGAAAGCAAATGAAAGATGTTTGGACAGGCCCGATTACCCCCCAAAAAGAGAAACAACTTGGAAAGCATCCAACGCAAAAACCTGTTTATCTTTTGGAGAGAATAATTGAGGCATCAACAAGGGAAGGGGATATAATATTAGATCCCTTTTGTGGCAGCTCTACCACCGGCGTTGCAGCCAAAAGGTTGAAGAGAAGATATATTGGTATAGATAATAATGAAGAGTATATAGACCTTTCAATAAGACGACTTCAGGAGGAGTGTGTTAGGTGAGGAACTTTGGCGAATGGCTTAAAAAGATGCGACAGAGCATTAATGGATATGATTATTATGTCGATTACGAAAAAGTATATGCTAATGTTGACAGCATAAAAATTGAACTGAATATTCTGAATTCTCTTATCGGTTCAAAAGATATTGAAGCTGACTTTGCTGCATTGTTGGAAAAGTATTCTGAAGTCTTGAAATGCATTCCTACTCTATTGGCTGTACGTCAGAGCGAGATATATGCACAGGATTCTCAAGGTGCCTTCCTTTATGATTTTTGTCATATGAACTATTCTGTTGAGCAGTATAAAGTTTTTATGAGAAAGACTGGTTTGTTTGATTTAATTGCCAACCATATCGTAAATAACCTTGTAGACTATGTTTTAGGTATTGAAACGGGACTGGATAGTAATGGAAGGAAAAACCGCGGGGGCCACCAGATGGAGGATTTGGTTGAGGGATTTATTAAACAAACAGGTACAGAGTATTATAAAGAAATGTATCTAACTGACATTGAAAGAAAGTGGGGAGTGGACCTCTCCGCGATTTCTGCAGAAGGAACAACTACAAAAAGATGGGATTTTGTGGTCAAAACTCCCACTTTGATTTATGTTGTTGAAACAAATTTTTATAGTGGAGGAGGTTCAAAATTAAATGAAACTGCTCGTAGTTATAAAATGATCGCTGAAGAGGCCAAGGCTGTTGATGGAGTGGAATTTGTCTGGGTTACTGATGGAGGAGGTTGGTATAGCGCGAGAAGAAATCTTGAAGAAACATTTAATACCATGCATCATTTATACAATATAGATGATATGGAAAAAGGCGTCTTTTTCACACTGTTTGCTGGGTGATTATTCATTTGCAATACTTTTTGAAAAAAAGGAGGATTGGTCATGGGAATTTCCGATATGATAAAGCGGATTGTTATCAATGCAGACGAATATAATGGTAGTGAACCAGTTAGAAAATGTCCTAAATGTGGGAAATTGAAACCGCTCAGCGAGTTTGGCTTTAGAAATATGGGTGATGGAACTGTTAGGAATCAATCGTGGTGCATCATGTGCCGTGGAAAGCAACGATAACATAATGCAATAGTTGATGATTGATGGAGAAGGCATAGGGTTGAACGCATAGGCAATAGTTGAGGGAGACTAATATGAAGATATCAGTTTATAAAGGGTTTCCAGTTGACTTTCTGGAACTATTGACAGAAAGACCGCTTGTTGAAGGGGATATAGTAAATAAAAAAGAAGTTCTTTGCTTCGAAAAAGCGACTCGTAAGAATTTGGAAAAAGCGTTGTTAGACCTCGAGGATGGAGACAGCAGATGGATTACTTACGAAGAATACTCGCTTATTAAAAATCGAATCGACGATACTATTGTGTTGGAAGGATTGGAACTTACCATTTTTCGCAACAATTTGTTTCCGGACTATTATCCAGTAGAGTTCGAGATGGACGAAGAACTTGCACGTGAAATAATGGGAACGCTAAACGGGGAACAAAATAGTAAACAAAGCGAAGAGTGCAGCAAGTTTATCTCTGTATTTAATGTGCTGGTAAATGCTGATGGTGTTTTATATGCGAGCTTTTATAACTATGAATATGATAGCCTTGATAGAATTAAGGTCGTGGATTATTACCCTCAGAATTTGATTGTTGAGGATAGCAGGGACAAAAGTGACTATAACATATTTCTTAACGAAGATGTTGATACGTATCTTCGTGATTTAACAAGAATTGCAAATAATGAGCCCAAAATAATTGGCTTAAAATCAACGAATGGAGAAAACGCTCAGCGCATTCAACGTTCGTTGCAGGCGTATTGTTTGAGTAAAAGCATTCGATTGGTTAGATTTAACGAGAGTCTTCCGGAAGATGTGGAACTCGAAAGTGCACTTATTGAAATCGCCAAAAATGATATCAAAATTGAAAACTTTGAGAACTTCCGAACTATAAAATTTTACAAGAGTCCGGATATCGACAAAGAAATAGTTGAATTGTCGCAGGCGCAACTGATTCAGGAAATAATACGGCAATCGGAAAATTCTTACAATGATGGTAAGGGGTTTAGAGATATTTTTATTACGGCATCTACAGGGGCAGGAAAGTCAGTTATGTTTCAGATACCCGCTGTATATTTGGCAAAAAAGTATCATAAGTTGACTGTGATTATTGAGCCGGTCAAAGCCTTAATGCAAGACCAAAAAGAAAAACTTAACAAGGCTGGGTATACACGAGTTGAAGCTTTCAATTCTGATTTGATTACACAGGTTGAAAAGGAGGCTGTCTTACAAAGAATTAAAGATGGCGAAGTCGACCTTCTATACTTGAGCCCGGAAACATTATTGTCATATTCGATTGAGACAATTGTGGGTGAACGTGAAATCGGATTGGTGATAGTTGACGAAGCGCATATTGTGACCACATGGGGAGTGGGGTTTAGACCTGATTACTGGTATCTGGGAAGTTATCTGAACAGGCTTAGAAATAGAATTAATATTTCTGCAAAGAAAGCCATGCAACAGAGAATCTATCATTTTCCTATTTGTGCTTTTACGGCTACCGCAATAAACGGAGGCGTTGATGATTCTGTCAGTGATACTGTTATCAGTTTGTATATGGAAAACCCAATCAAATATTTGGGGTATGTGCGCAGAGACGATATCAGTTTCGAAATAACGCATCCTGGAAGTGGAGAAAAGCTCCCTAAGGCTCAGTATGAGGCGGAAAAATGCAAATCCTTGGATACAAGAATCAAGGATTGGTTGTCAAAGAATGAAAAAACAATTGTATATTTCCCATATGCATCGTTGGCATATGATGCGGCAAAGGGAATGAAGGGATTTGCTGGAATCACGGTCGATAAGCGAATTGGGACGTATACTGGTCGAAATATAGATGAACAGAGCAATGAAGCCTTTAACGAAACAAAGCGTCAAACCTTTGAAGCTTTTCGAAATGGTACTACTCCAGTCATATTGGCGACGAAAGCTTTTGGTATGGGTGTAGATGTAAATGACGTTAAGAATGTCTATCATTATGCTGTCAGCGGAAATCTTTCTGATTATGTTCAAGAGATCGGTAGAGCTGCGCGTAAATCATCTATGAGTGGTAATGCGGTAACAGATTTTTACTACAATGATATGACTTTTATGAAAGTGCTCTTTGGAATGTCGCAGATTAAACAGTTCCAAATTAAGAAAGTCTTGGAGGGTATTTACGCTACATATAAGAGTAAAAATGAGGAGAGAAGTTTTCTTATCTCGCCAGAATCCTTTACATACATTTTTAAAGGCAAGAATGAAGGAGAATGCATTAACAAATTGAAGACTTGTCTTCTTATGCTTGAAAAGGATTTCTATGATAAATATAATTTTAAAGTATTGATTTCACGCCCTCAGAGTATATTTACAAAAGCATTTATATGTGTTAATCGAGAAGCGCAGGATGAAGTTTTAAACTCCGAATATGGGAGGTTTATGCACTTTGTTGCTCCGGGGAGATTTCAAGAAAGACAGCCAGATGGAAGTCTTCTTAGTGACGGAGGCGATATTTATTCACTTGATTTGAAGAGTATATGGGAAGGCTACTATCCCAATATCTCTTTTCCTCAATTCAAATATTGGTACTTTAATGCTAACTCTTCCTCAAGAGACAGGATTGAGATTATGCCTTCAATTAGAGGTAAAATCGCGCCAAGGCAGAGAATTACAATTGAGGCAAGAGGGGAGTACTTACTTAGCGAACTCAGGCAAACTGTACTTGCGGATTTTGAATACATTGCGAACTGCTTGTACACGGAGTTTAAAAAACAGTACTTTACTGTGGACGCATTTGCAAAACTTATAAGGGAAAAGTATGGCATGGCCAAGGCAAGAATAATTGCTAATTCATTGTTCGACTTGGTGGATCCGGACGGTCGATGTGTTAAACACAGAGGCGGAGACTCTTCTGGGGAGACGGAATACATGCTGGCAAACGGAAACTTTAAGGAATTCATGCGTAAACCGATCAATAATTCCAATATTATGCAGTATATATCTCGAGAAGTAGGAAGCTCGACATACACGGGATACTTAAGCTTAATAACTGATAGTAATTCTAATACCGCGTTGAAATTATTGTCGATATTTGACTATATAACTTATGAGGTTGCAGGAGGAGAGGAACCGGAGATTTTTATACGGTTAAATGATCCCAATAAAGTAAGAAGTATAGTCATGGGCAATATGTTTTACTCAAATAATTATGTTACAAAGGCAAAACAAAAGCATGATAGAGATGTTGCAGTTCTTTTGAGATTCTTCAATGATTTAAATGGAGATGAGGAAAGATGGAATTATATCGAAGACTATTTCCTTGGATATGATGTGCTTTTGGGTATGGAGCCGGTTGTACAAAAGAATGTAAAAATGAGTAAGGCGATTGACAAAGACCATTCGTATCCGACAAATATGTATAATGGTTGGAACGATTTGAAATCGTTTTTCGATGATAGTGACCATCCAATTCTTCAAAAAATGATTGATATGAATATTCCTATTCCAGAATACTTGGAAACGGCTATTAAGAATTCGGATGAGGGAAAAGATATTTTAATGTCATGGCCGTCTAAAGACGTGTTAGTTTGTCAACAAGAAACATCTAACGGAACATTGGAGTATTTTGGGCGAAAAGGATGGCATGCGTTTAGAATTTATGAAATTGATTATGAAACTGTTAAAGAGGAGTTAAGTTGATATGGCCCATATGTATCCGGTAAAGGAGGACCTGTCGGAAGTACCTTATGCTGAAATAAGGGTGTATGATCTTCTGGCTTCTTTGGGAGAAACGTTTACAGTGTTTCATTCTGTCCAGTGGGTAAAAAAACGAAATAAGTGGAAATCCACTTGGAAAGAAAATGATTTTCTTATTCTGAACAGAAACTTAGGCGCCATAGTCCTCGAGGTTAAGGGCGGAAATATAGAATGCAAAGGAGGAGTATTCCATCAGATTAATTCTGAAACAGGAGAAGTTAGTTTTCTTGATCCGAAAAAAAAGAATGATCCTCTTTCGCAGGCAATAGATGGAATCTATCATTATCGTAAAGTTTTGGATGAAATCAGTCCCGATCTTAGTGATAGGTTCCCTATTGAGGCGGCAGCTTGGTTTTCAACTAGCACCATCAAGGAAAAAATAGATCGGTTCCCGCTAAAATATAGAGAGGTATCGGGAGCAGTATTGGGAGATGAAGATTTTAAAGTAGGAATTCAGGCGGTCTATAATGTGTTCAATTATTATGGGAACAAGAGTAAAGTTAATATTTCGGATGAGGAGTATGACAGGATAATCGACGCGATAGCTACTGACTTCAAACTCATACCTGCGCCTGGTGTTCGAAAAGGAGAATTGGACAGGGCATTTTTGAAATTAACTAACGAACAAGCGGGGCTGCTAGACTATATTTCGGAACAGAAAAATGCTACTATTCAGGGGGTCGCTGGAACCGGAAAAACTTTAATAGCGAAAGAAGCGGCAAAGAGATTTGGTGAAGATGGAAGACAAGTCCTTTTCCTTTGCTTTAATAGGTTTTTGTTTACTTTCTTGCAAAAGACTTTTCCGTATCCCAATGTATCATATTTCAATTTACATACATTTATTTCGAAATATAGACCTGGAGCGGACACCTCTTCTTCGAAAAAAAGAGCCGCAGAATTGAACAACATAGATTGGGATTGTTTGGATTATGATGATGTAGTAATTGACGAAGCCCAGGATTTTCTTAATGAGGAGGTTTTGTATTTTAAGGAGTATGCAGATATAAAAGAGGGGCATTTTTTTGCGTTTTATGACAAAAATCAGTTGTTGACAACAGCGGAAGTTCCGGAATGGATAAGAAACTCCGAATGCAAACTTTTGCTCACCAAGAATTGCAGGAATACATATGAAATTGCGATGACCTCGTATAGTATTATCGATATTGCTTTGGAAAAAAAGGTTTTAATGGTTAACGGGGAACAGACAACCATTAGTTTTGTTAAGGGGAACTTTTTGGTTGGTTTGGCGAATCTGTTGAGGCAACTGACTGGGGATGAACATGGATATGAGTATTCTGACATTGTGGTCCTCACTCTAAAAAGCGAAAAAGATTCGCTTATGAATGATGTCACAAAACTCTCCGGGATTCCAATTACAAAAGAGAAAACAAATTCATCGGTATTGTTTACAACTGCAAGCAAATATAAAGGTCTAGAGAGTAGAGTAATTATTGTCATAGATATTGACGAAGATAGTTTCTTGGATGAGGAACGAAAGCGGTTATTCTATGTGGCTTGTTCAAGAGCAACTCAGAGATTAGCGTTGCTTGTACAGGAGGACGATGAAAGAATTAAAAGAATAGCAGATGCAATAAATGGCAATAATCATTTTGCTGCAAAAGGGCGTTTAGCTATGAAAATGCAAGCGAAAATAATAGATTTAATATAGCTGTTTTAGAGAAATATAAAAAATGTCAGAAAAAGACGGTGCCAGAGAGACATCGTCTTTTTTGCTGTCGTGGGGAAATTTTGTGTACTTAAAATAAGTACATTCTCAACATATGTACTTATTATTTGCTTAAAATGGACTTACTCTAAATGCGGAGGAGGCAGGTCCATGAATACCGGCAAGAGCAAGAAGGACAATGACAAACATATCGGGTTGCGGGTCAATGACGATCTTCATGCAAAGCTGAAGGCTTTGGCAGAGTATGAGGGTCGTTCAATCAATGGCGAGCTTATCTACTTGGTTCGGCAGGCAATCCTTCAGCACGAAAAAGAGGTTGGTGAATTGATCCCGAAAGAATAGCTGTATTGAATGATTATCGTTGAACCAGGTGGCAATCAAACGAAGGGTTTCGTTTGGTTGCTTTTTTGCACCTATTAACACTTGGGGAGGCGAAATATCAATATCTGTAAGTGCCTTCCCATTGAAAGGAGGACTCTTATGGGTAGCGGACAAGACAGGATTTTAGCATATGAGAAGAGACTCAATGATACGGACGAGAAGCATCCTATCAATGAAAGACAGCTCCAACAGATCAACGAAGAACTCGGGCTGGATGAGTGTGAACGTCGTACGGTTTATCGGGATGTGCAGATGATTCAAAAGCATAACCCGGAAATAGTTCGGCACACGATGAAACAACGAGGATACTATAAAAGGCATGTTGTAAGTCCGGCGGATTGCGTGCTGACAGTTGCGCAGATCGAGCAGTCTCCATGGTTTAGCGAGGAAGAAGTTCGGGAGATTAATGCGCTTATTCGTGAGCATGCGTATCCAATGGCACGAGAATGCCTGAGGAGACAGATAACAGTCGGATTTGATCAGACGCAACGGTGCGGTAACGTTCGTGAAAACATGTCGGTCGTGCTTTCTGCCATGGAACAGAGAAAACGCATATGTTTTCAGTATCGAAATGTGGGCGCCGGGTTTGATGAAATCCTCCGACATGGTGGAAAATGGTATGATGTCAGCTGCTACCGAATCCAGGTGGATGGTAACCGAATCTATATGTATGTCGGGGATGCTGAAGCGAAAAAAGCCAAGACTTTCCGGCTGGAACACTTGTATAGGGTGTTCGTTAGTAAAGAACCGATGGAATCTCCGAAGTTATATTACGGGAACGACCCGGAGAAAGAGATTCAACGCCGGGTGAATGAGTCGGTGTTTCATTTTGACGGGGAGCCAGTGCGGCTTCGCATCATTGTTCAATATGAGCCTTTTATTATGGAAATGCTCCTTAATCTGAGCCATGGAAGGATCCAGAAAATGGAAGATCTTGAAGATGGCTCGAAATATGTGTGGTTTGATACTCGACGCAGTGAACCGCTGTGCCGGGTATTAGTGTCTTATGCGGACTATCTTCGGGTAATAGAACCGGATGAGGTAGTGGCGGATATCAGGAAGTTGCTGTCTTCGGCAAATCGCATATATGATATGTAAAAACTTTGTGCAAATTTACGATAGCTTTTTTGGGTGATGTCACAACAGGTGTGACATCACTTTTGCTATATTTGGGTCAGAACAGAAATTAACTTGGGATTTTCAAAAAAAATTTTGGCCAAGCGGACTTAAACGTCCTGTTTTTCAGGGCAAGCGGACTTCTCCGCCCTTGTCAAGAATCCGGAGAACCGCTATACTCCAGGCAACAGAAAGAAAGGAATGCGCGGATGGAAGAAAGATACACATTTTCAAATGAGCGATTCGGAAGACGATTACGGTTCATCCGGACGGAACTCGGATATACGCAAGAACGGCTTGCAATGGAAGCTGGTGTGGATGTGAGACAGATCCGTCGGTATGAGTCTGGAAAACAATGCCCGACCATTGTCCATATGGAGGCGATGTTGAGAGTGTTGGAAATCCCAATCTGGCAATTGCTTGATATGGACCGTGAAACCGCAGAAAAGTATTTCGGTCTAAAGCAGGATGTCCTAGTTCCGCCGACGGTGGAAATGAGGGTTCTCCTGCAGGCGATTTCCGACCGATTTGCTAATATGGAACAGCAGCTTCAATGGATAAAAACAAAAAACGGAACATGAACAGGGTAATACTGGAAGTTATTTCCATGTTATAAAATGTACCTTGACAACTGCATCCGAACATGAACGACAACCAGAAACACAGTCTGCGATGATCACACGGCAGGGGAGCGGGCTGGCGAATCGGGCGCTGGTGGTATGCGTCTTAATGAGGGTTGTTACCTTCCGCTTAGGCGGAACCGGAATAGCGGAATGCTCACGGGGGTAAATACCGGGGTGCCGAACCAAGGCAGTAATGTTCTTACAAAACCTGGCTAAGAAGGAGCCAGTGACATTTTAACTATGAAACATACTCGATGTTTCGAGCATATTATAGAGCGGGCAGTAGGTTTATCCTTCTGCCCGCAATTAATTAAAGGAAGGAGAGATAAACTATGCGTCAAGTTTCTACACATGAGGCTAATTCAACGCCGTTACAATTTGTCTCAGGAAAACGATTTGTGCGTTATCAAGAAGGCGCAGATATGTACAGCATGTCCTTGAGTAAGTTTGTTCGAATGGCAAAAGCAGCCGGAGCAATCTATAAAATCAATCGGATGGTGCTTGTGAACTGCGAAGTGTTTGATCGGTTCTTGGAATCGTATCGTTTGAAGGCATGAAAGAGAAGAGTTTTCACTTGACTTTTTGTTAACAAAAATGTACAATTAGGGTGGATTGAGAAAGGGGGTATACGATGGCGAAATTAGGACGACCTAAAGCAGAGACACCGAAAGATAAGCTTGTCGGTATTCGCTTTACAAGTGCGGAATATGAACGCCTTCAGAAGTATGCCGCCGAAGGCAATCTGACCATATCTGAGTACATTCATAATACGGTTTGTAAATCCGGAAAAACGAAAGCAAAAGGAGAGAAGTGAAAACGGAATCTCATACTTCTGAATGGAAAGGAAGGTTGAGATGCCAAAATCAAAAATTAAATCGCGTAAAGACAGCCTCGGAAGAGTTCTGCAACCAGGCGAAACACAACGAAAGGTTGATGGAATATACATATACACATATACAGATCTTTACGGTAACCGACGGTATTGCTACTCGAAGGATTTGTTGGAACTCCGCAGAAAGAAAGAGCGATTGTTGCAGGAGAGTCAAGCAGGGATTAACATCTATGTTTCAGACCATTGCACATTGAACGATGCATTTGACCGGTATATGAGTTACAAATACCAGCTTAGGGAGACAACAAGATCGAACTATCTTTATATGTATAACCATTTCGTGAGAGAATCCTTCGGTAACCGGATCCTCAGTACCATCAAGTATTCGGATGTAAAGCAGTATTATGTTCATTTGCTTCAGGAGGATAATATCCAGATAAATACGCTCGATAGTATCCATACACTTTTGCATCCGACATTCGAGATGGCGGTTCGGGATGATTTAATTAGGAAAAACCCGAGCAAAGGTGTTATGGCGGAAATCAAGAAGAGTTCCGGTAAGAATAAAGGAATACGGCATGCCTTAACACTTGAGCAGCAGAGGGCTTTCATCAGATATATTGAATCTTCCCCTGATTATTTGCATTGGCTACCGATTTTCAAAGTGTTGCTTGGTACCGGATGCAGAATTGGCGAAGTTGTCGGATTGCGATGGCAGGATGTTGATCTGAAGCGGAGCATGATTGACATTAATCATGCGGTCATCTACTTTTCAAAGGGTGATAAGCAGTGCACGTTCGGTGTTTCCAAACCCAAAACGGAGAAGGGAAATCGAATCATTCCTATGATTCCGGAGGTTAGAGAAACATTGCAGCGTGAATATGAACGACAGCGCCGGGAAGGATTTTGTACTGTTGAGCTTGATGGCATGACAGGATTTATCTTCAGTAATCGTTTCGGCAATTTGTTTTCACCGCATGTGATTAATTTGGCCATCAATCGGATACGGAACGAGCATAATGCTAGAGAGCAGATTGTTGCCTTGAGAGAGAAGCGCGAGCCGGTTATCATCCCGCATTTTTCGTGTCATCATTTACGTCACACCTTTTGTTCTCGCTTATGTGAGACAGAAACCAACATTAAGGTTATTCAGGAAGTAATGGGTCATGCGAATGTTGAGACAACACTTGACATATACGCAGAGGTCAATTACGCAAAGAAAAAAGAATCATTAGAGAATTTAGCAGCAAGATTAAATGTTTTTTAGAAGAGATCCGTAGTTTGTTTATGGATTCCACCCTAAAAACATGGTTACTACAACACAACTACAACATTTTTTTGTGGTTTGGTACTGCTCGGTACCGTGGTTGTGGCAATTGCTCATTGTTGCAAAACCCTTTAATACCGCTTAATATAGCTTGGTACCGTTTTAGTTGCCACTGTTCCCGACAATGCGTAGCATCGACAACTAAAAAGCCCGTAGAATCAAGGCTTTGCGATTTGAAAACTGCCTCAGGTACAACAGCTGGTGCAACAAACGGATGTTGGATAATACCCCAAAATACCCGTTGATGTTACTGATAGGTTTCAAAAATCGGCACTTTTGTTGCAGTAAAAACATTTATATTGAATTTTGAGGCTAATCTGTCTTTACAGGACGCTTTCTGGAAATCATCTGGAAAGCGTCCTTTTTCTTTTCACCGTGATAACTCGGAATGGTCGAAACAGTACGGTCTCATGGTGAGACCAGGCAAATAACTCAATCGGTCTCAATGTGAGACCGAGGAAAGGAGCAACATGGGAAGAATAATATCTATCTGTAATCAAAAGGGCGGTTGCGGAAAAAGCACTCTTACAGAAAACCTTGGTGCAGCACTAGCAAGATGTGGTGTAAAGGTTCTGTTGGTTGACTTGGATCCGTCGGGAAACCTTTCGATTGCGTTGGGGCTTCCGAAAAACAGTCGTAATACGATTGAGTCGTTGATGCGGAGTGTCGTTTTAGAGGACGCATTGGATTTTGAGGAAACGGTAGTTCATCATGAGGAGGGGATGGACATCCTTCCAGCGAACCGCTTGCTGACTGGAATGGAACTGCAACTTCAGACATTGGAAGACAGCAAGACCGTCCTGAGAGACGTTTTATCGACCATAAAGAGCCGATATCAGTTCATATTGATAGATTGCATGCCTTCACTCGGAATGCTCACCCTGAACGCTCTTACAGCGTCAGACGAGGTCTTAATCCCTGTTCAGCCGCAATGTCTGTCCGTGGAAGGACTACAGGAATTGATGGGGACCATTGCAAAGGTACGAAAGACATCAAATCGTAATCTGAAAATCGGAGGCATTGTCTTTTCACTGGATAGCAACGTCCGCAGTAACGAACGACGGATTAAGGAAGACGTAAGGGCAGCTTATGGAAACTATGTACGGATCTTTGATCAGACAATCCCGAACCTGAGCAGCATCGCACAATCACAGAACACTGGATATAGCGTCCTGAAGAATGAACCATCAGGACGAGCTGCAGGAATCTATCGAAGCATCGCGGAAACCATATGCAAGGAGGATAATGAGAATGAGAAATCAATCATCAGTCAAGTTGCAATCGTATGAGGATATTTTTGGAGAAGAGATTTCTGATATTCGAGAATTGGCGATAGATAAACTTTTGCCGTTTCCGAACCACCCTTATTCTGTTCCGGATAATGAGGAGTTGGAACAGCTGACGGAAAGCATTCGGAAAAATGGGGTGTTGCATCCTCTGAGCGTGATAGCGACCGATGGAAATTCTTATTATATCATTTCTGGACATCGCAGAATGGCTGCAGCCAGAAAGGCAGGGTTGCAGACATTGCCGTGTATGGTTCGAGAGATTTCCATGGATCAGGCGACGGTAGAAATGGTTGATGCGAATCTCTATCGGGAGCATATTCTTCCTTCGGAAAAGGCAAAGGCTTACGCAATGAAACGGGACGCTATTCGGAGATTGCGTAACATAAATCCGGGATATGTAGAAAAGGGAAAACGAACTGCAGAAGCCTTATCAGAGGAAGTCGGTGACAGCAAAGCAACAATCCATCGATATCTCCGCTTGAACGAAGTGATTCCGGAGTTTCTCAATGCGGTGGATGCAGAAGAGATGCCGCTGGCTGTTGGGGTAGAGCTTTCCTATATTCCAAAAACGGAGCAACATATTATTGCACAGATTGTTTCAGGAAGAGGGCATTCTGTGACGTTGGAGGAAGCTGAGGAATTGCGACGGGCTTCCGGAGTGAATCCGATTACCGTACGAAAGGCAGAGAGTATTCTCGTTCCGGTTTCTGACCACAAAAAGCAATCTTCCGCGCCTACGGCAACAAAAGAGATTAACCGTTTGACCATGCAGGGATATATTCTTGCCGCAGCAGAATCTCTTGGTCTTTCACAAGATATCATTCGAGATTTACAAGCGGAATTAGATAATATAGTTACGTCAATGTCGGGACGGGAGGCCAGAGAATATCTGGCACAGCGTATGAAGCAAATGAAACCAATCATGGTCTCACAATGAGACCGCAGGGAGGTACTATGAATTTACCGAATGTAAAAGTCAGCGTTTGGCCCTGTAAGAACAAAGGAAAGATATTGGCGACTGCCAAAGTCATGATAGGGAACGCCATATCGATCTACCCGATACGGCTGATTCAGGGGCGGCAAAGGATGTTTCTCGGGATGCCCCAAATGTTGGACCGAATGGGTGAATACCGTGATGTGTTCTTCCCGATTAATGGGGAAGCTCGGGAGGAACTGACAAGGATGGTCATCCATACATATAACAGCGCAAAGAACAATTATTGGGATTTTCCGTCGCAGGAGGAATTTAAACCGGAAGTCAAGGTACGATTGTTCTCAGATCCCGCCCACAACATGATCGGATACGCAGATATCCTGCTCAACAAAGCTTTCCGCATCGTTAACGTCCGCATCTTTCAGGGGGAAAACGGAAGACGCCAAGTAATCTTTCCGGAGCGTGGGTATCGCGAAGATGGAGAAGTCATCGTAAAGCCCATTGTCGAGTTTCGTGGAGCATGGGAGAAAGAACTGATGGAAACCATCTGTACGGAGTTTGATCACGTATATGAAGCTATGAAGGAAGAACGGATACAGATGATGCTCGGCAAGAAGGACGGAGATCTGTCATATGACGAAATGATGGAAATCCGCCTATGTCGGGAAGCGGAACAAAGAAAAACCGCTATAGAGGAAGAACCGGAAGTTGAGGAACTCATCATTCAGTAGGAGGATGACATGGCATACTTGTACGGAAGCGGGCATGAAACAGTTGATCGAATGGCGAATATAGCAATTACCGGAAATGTAGTTCCACAGACTTGGTACCGTACTATTTTGCGGGAAACCGGAAAACCGCATCTTCTGGCGATCATGATCCTTTCTGACCTCGTTTACTGGTATCGACCGAAGGAGGTTCGCGATGAGGTTACCGGACATATTCGGGGATATGAGAAGAAGTTTTCCGGGGACTTCGTTCAGAAGAATTACGAAAAATACGCAGAGTTGTATGGGCAAGACAGAAAGAGTATAAAGAGGGCATTCGATTTGCTGGTCGATTTGGGAGTCGTGAAACGCTTTTTCCGGACAATTAAGACAGATGCGGCACCGCTTACTAACGTGATGTTTTTGGATCTGGATGTCAAGAGGTTGCATGAATTAACCTATCCGGAAGAGAAACCCGTTGTTGATAACTTATCCACAAAAGAAACGGCGAAAGAAGAAAAAAGCGATCTTGTGGATAAAAGTTATCCACAGGTGGACAACGCGAACACAGTGAAAGCCGCAGAAAATAAGGCTTTTCCGGATGTTTCGGACGACGACACCCCCCTGGTGACAGATTTGTCAGGAGGGGGTGACAAAAAAGGTACCACCTCCCCCTCGAAAAGTCACCACCTCCCGTATGATTTGTCAGGAGGGGGTGACAGAAAAGGACACACATATACAAAGAATACTACAGAGAATACAACAAAGAGTACTACAGAGATAATCCCCATAATCCATCCCGACATAGACGCGCCTGCGCGCGCGAAGCCGGATAAGCGTTTAGCAGATCAGGTGGAGCGGGAGTATCAGATCCGGATTCATTTAGAGACACTTCTATCGGAGTTCAGCTTTGCGGGAAATGCGCTGAAGAAGGCAATCCGTGAGATTGCCGAAACGATGACGCTGGATTTACCCAAGGATGCCAGCTTTATGGTTAATAATCACTCGTATCCGTTCGCTCTTGTGAAGCTACGGTTCAGTCAAGCCACAGAGCATACCTTCCGAACCGCACTTTCAAAGTTTCGCGTTGGGATTGACTGCAAAAAGGACATGATAGCAGCGCTGTATAGCGCACCGCTTCACTACCCATCAAGGTAACGATCTCAGCGTGAGACCGTAAATCGGAAGAACCGGTCATGCGCCTTTGACCGTTTTTCATAAATCAAACCAAAGGAGGAAACAGTTATGCAAACCAAAGAAGGAAAGCCCCTCAAGTACATCGTTGAGATTGAGAGGGC
>JAEEGL016850784.1_pt1 | contig 19124 bp, 14 predicted proteins | sample 9134231 | NCBI WGS metagenome assembly JAEEGL01 (sample SAMN16246548, study PRJNA631951) | gut metagenome | biome: gut microbiome; feature: rumen; material: fiber-attached | host: Bos | place: Iran: Karaj | collected 2018-10 | reverse complement strand
ATAGAATACACGATAACGGCAAACACAGAGTAAACAGTAAAAGCCACACCCTGTTTCTTAAGCCCGTAGATTATCAAAGGAATGTTTAACACGGCAAGGAAAAAAGAAAGATTGAAAAAACCGATATTCGACAACTGCGACAGTAAAAGCGATGTTCCCGCAATCCCTGAATCGTAAAGATGGACAGGGGACAGGAACATAGTAATGCCGATAGCGGACACAATACCTGCTATAGTCATATGTATGAACTTTACAGGTTCTATTCCATGCTTTTCAAAGAATCGTTTGATCATAATTACCTCACCTGCTTCATAATAACAAAAATTGACACGCGCAAACTCTCTTACTATCATTGACGCGTGAATAGTAACAGGAATGTAAAAGGTCTCGTGCTTGAAGGCGGAGCAATGAGGGGATTGTTTACCGCAGGCATACTCGATGTGCTTATGGAAAACAATATCGTTTTCGATAAGGCTGCAGGTGTATCCGCAGGTGCCGCCTTTGGCTGCAACTTTAAATCGCATCAGATCGGCCGCGCGATAAGATACAACGTCAACTACGCATCTGACTGGCACTACAAAAGTTTCCGCTCGCTCATATTCACGGGAGATCTTTACGGGGCGGATTTTTGCTACCGTAAGATGCCGGATGAGCTTGATATATTTGATAAAGAAACCTTTAAGAACGATCCGCTTGAGTTCTACGCCGTCGCTACTGATGTTATAACAGGAAAGCCTGTCTATCACCTTCTTACTGACGGAGGCCCGGAAGACATGCTGTGGATACAGGCGTCAGCGTCTATGCCTCTTGCCTCCCGTGTCGTTGACATCAACGGACAGAAACTTCTTGACGGAGGCATCAGTGATTCGATCCCGCTGGAGTTTATGGAAAAATGCGGCTGCAACAGGAACCTTGTAATCCTCACCCAGCCTGATGATTATACCAAGCACCAGTACAAGTACTTCACCGCGATCAAAGCGGCTCTTCATAAATACCCGGCGCTCGTTCAAGGCCTTGCCGACAGACCTGCCATGTATAATGCACAGAAAGCTTACGTTAAGGTCCGCGAGGATGAAGGCAGTGCCTTCGTCTTAAGGCCGCCCCATGCACTTAACATAAGCCCCCTCGAGAAAGATCCCGATGAGCTTCGCCGCGTATACAACACAGGACGCGAACTCGCATCTTCCAAGCTTGCCGCTATTATCGATTTTCTATCCTGATGGTGTTATAATCGTCTCCGTTATGGGGGCGTAGCTCAGCTGGGAGAGCGTACGGTTCGCATCCGTAAGGTCGAGGGTTCGATCCCCTTCGTCTCCACCAGAACTCTGATTGCTTTGAACAAACCCGGTTAAGGAGTGTGGGACTATATTCAATTATCTTTTCTTGTTAATAGTTGAGCCGCTCAAACTCCTGTTTGAATTCATCTGCTTTTACGCATACAAGCTCACACATAACGCAGGTTTATCCATCCTCGCCATGAGCCTGGTGGTAAACTTCCTGCTGCTGCCTTTGTATTTTCGCGCGGACAAGTTAGAGAAGGAACAGCTTCAAAAGAAAAAGATGATGAAGCCCTGGGTGGACCGCATCAAGAGCGCATTCTCGGGAGACGAGCGCGTCATGATGCTCCAGGCTTACTACAGAGAGAACAACTACAAGTCAACGGATGTGTTGAAGGAATCGATATCGCTTTTCCTTCAGATCCCGTTCTTCATCGCAGCCTACAGTTTCCTGTCGAACCTCAACATCCTCCACGGAAGTTCATTGGGTCCGATAAAAGATCTTGGGCTTCCTGACGGTCTCATCCCGCTGGGTTCCGTGAGCATCAACCTTCTGCCGATCCTCATGACCGCCATCAACATCATCTCGGGCTTCGTGTATTCCGAGAAGAAAACAATAAAAGACAACCTGAAGCTTATCATCATCGCGCTGGTCTTCCTCGTGCTCCTTTACGGCTCCCCCGCGGGACTCGTATTCTACTGGACCTTAAACAACATCTTCTCTCTTATGAAGAATGTTGTCGTCAGCCTGTGGCACCCCACCGCCCGAAAAGAAAAGAAGAAGCAACCCGCAGGTGAAATGTCTTTTTCCATCATCATGCTCTCGTGTGCAGTGCTTGCTGTGCTTACCGGTTTGTTTATTCCTTCGGATGTAATCGCAGCCAACCCGACCGAGATGATGAACACATACATCGAGAATCCTTACAGTCCCGCCTGGTATCTTCTCAGCAGCACGCTGACTGCCGCAGGAACTTTCCTTATCTGGATCCCTTTGTTTATTTACCTTACCAAGGAAACGCTCGGCAAGGTCATGACTTATGTTATGCCTGTGATAGCAACCGCGGGAATCGCCAACTACGTCTTCTTTAACAAGAGTTTCGGAACAATATCAAGGAAGCTCATCTTCGATCTCGTTCTTTACTTTTTGAATGAGGAGTGGATTCCCAACATGGTCTGGAATGTCGTGATCGCCGGAGCTGTTTTGGTGCTCGTCTGGAAGTTTAAAAAGTTCTTTAAACCCGTGCTTGTAATATTCCTTATAACGATCTGTTTTGTATCGTTTAAGAATCTTAAGACAATAGTTAAAGATATTAATGAGCACGGTCAGATCAGGACCAACAGCGCAGAGGATGTTGTGGTCCCCATGTCCACGACAGGTCAGAATGTTGTAGTCATAATGATGGACAGAATGATCGGCGCGTACATCCCGTATATCTTTAACGAGCGTCCTGATGTCGCTTCACAGTTTGACGGATTTACCTACTACCCGAACACAGTCTCATTCGGAAGAAGAACCAACATGGCCGTTCCTGCGGTATTCGGCGGATATGAGTATACGCCTTATATGCTTAACTTAAGAGCGGATGAGCCGCTTGTGGATAAGCACAACGAATCGCTCCGCGTCCTCCCCACCATCTTCGCGGATGAGGGATGGACAGTATCTGTCGGCGACCCGTCACTTGCCAATTACGCATGGTATGACGACGTAAGCATTTATGATGACAACGAGAATATCAATGCCTTCCAGATGGCAGGCACATTTAACTACAGAAGTGAATTCCTGACTGATGCAGGCGAAGAACTTGAGCTTCGTCTCAACAGAAATCTTTTCTGCTACGGGATCATGAAGATCATGCCAAACATCATCCAGTCACGCTTCTATACGGATGGTTCATATACATGTATGAACCTCACTTACGGCGGTTATGTTGACGATACTTTTATAGGCTTAGGAGAACTTCACCGCCAGTACGGAATACTCGAAGATTATGTATCGCAATATATGGTGCTCGAAGCATTGCCGGATATCGTGGATGTGACAAGTGAACCTGAGAACACATTCTTCATGTTCGCCAATGAAAGTACACACGAAGTCTGCATGCTCGAAGAGCCGTCATACCAGCCTGCTGTGGTTATCGATAACACCGAATTCGATGAAGCTCATCAGGACCGTTTTACTGTCGATGGCGTGCAGATGATCATGGATACCGACTATCACAATTATCTTCACTATCAGTGCGACATGGCAGCCTGCATAGCACTCGGCAGATGGTTCGATTACTTAAGAGCAAACGGTCTTTACGACAACACGAGAATAATCATCGTAGCTGACCACGGTTTCCCTCTGTCGCAGTTCGATGAGCTTCTCATATCTGATCCCGAATACGATGCGGAGAGCCTCAATCCAATACTCATGGTCAAGGACTTCGGCAGTACGGAATTTGTTACTTCAGATCAGTTCATGACCAATGCGGATACGCCGTACCTGGCACTCGACGGTATCATTGATAACCCTGTAAATCCGTTTACGGGCAACCCGATGATTCCTGACGACAAGACCGGCGATCAGATTATTTATATATCCGAGGAATTATCTCTTGCGACCAATGGAGAGACGCAATTTAATGACCCTGACAGCTATTGGATGACTGTCAGGGACAATATCTACGATGATGAAAACTGGAATATATATACCGGTTAAATTATAAGGTCTTAAGATACTCCATGAAGTTCTCTTTATTTTCGAGCGCGGTAGTCGTAGGACGGCCGAGATCGTCACGTGCGCCTATGGAGCAGGCAACCTCGATGAGGCTCAATTCGTTACGCGCCTTGGCAGCCTCGAGCTCCCTGTCGAGATCCTCGAAAGTATCAACGCGCACGGCATTAGGATAACCGCAAGCCTTGGCAACTCCTACAAGATCGATGGAACCTGCAACAGTAGGCATGCCTCCGACCGTCTCGTGAGCTGCGTTATTGATTACAACGTGGATCATATTGGAAGGCTTGTTTGCTCCAAGAACTGCCATGGAACCCATATGCATGAGGACTGCACCGTCACCGTCGACACACCAGATGCGCTGGCCGGGCTTGTTGATGGCAACGCCCAAAGCGATGGATGATGAGTGACCCATGGAACCGACAGTAAGGAAGTCGTACTTGTGACTCTGACCGTTGGCAACACGTGTCTCAAACAGCTCGCGGCTTGCCTTACCCGTCGTGCTTACGATAGGATCCTCGCCGCTCGCCTTCACGATGTGCTGGATGATCTGCTCGCGTACCATCTTGTTGTCGTTCTTATACTCAACCTTGGGAGCATCGGTAAGAGCACCCTTACGGATAACAAATGCAACATCCTTACCCTCAGCAAGAACTGTGCGGAAATCATTCATGGCAGCTATTACCTCTTCATCGGTCGTCTCCTTGCCTATAATAAAGGACTTGATTCCCATGTCATCAAGAAGCTTAACCGTTACCTCGCCCTGATAGATATGCTGGGGCTCGTCGTGAATGCCGGGTTCGCCTCTCCATCCTACGATGAAGACCATAGGGATGGCATAGACCTTATCGTTAAGAAGACTTGCGACAGGATTGATGATGTTGCCCTCGCCGCTGTTCTGCATATAAACGACAGGCACCTTCCCTGTGGCAAGATGGTAGCCTGCAGCAAGTGCGGTACAGTTACCCTCGTTGGCAGCAATCACATGATGCTTGGAATCGATACCGTATCTGTCCATCAGATAATTGCAAAGAGCCTTCAACTGTGAATCAGGAACGCCTGTATAAAAATCTGAACCTATGATCTCAACTAACTTATCTACCTTCATTTTGTTTACCTCTTATAATTCATCTATCAATGTAATGATCTGCTTAATGGACATGAGTCTGTCATCAACTTCCTTCGCCCTGTGGTAACGAAGGATATCCTCCGCCGTCTTCTGCATAGCAGGGAAAGCGCTTCTTGTAAGCTGGTTAGCGTAGATTACGATGTTGACTCCGTGATCCGCAAGCTCAGCTTCAGTAATGGTATTAAAGGAACTCGGAACCACGACGATAGGTGTCTTGGTATCCTCACTTCTGAACTTGTCACAGAACTCGAGTATCTCGGCAGGATCCTTCTTCCTGCTGTGGATCATGATGCCGTCAGCACCCGCCTTCACGAAAGCACGCGCTCTGTTAAGTGCGTCCTCCATTCCTCTCTCGAGGATAAGTGATTCGATACGCGCGATGATCATGAAGTCATCTGTCAGCTGTGCCTTCTTGCCTGCCGCGATCTTGGCGCTGAAGTCCTCGATGGAAGCCTGCGTCTGCTCAACCTCCGTGCCGAAAAGACTGTTCTTCTTAAGTCCCGTCTTGTCTTCGATGATGACAGCGGATACGCCCATCTTCTCGAGACTTCTTACTGTATATACAAAGTGCTCTGTAAGTCCGCCTGTGTCACCGTCAAAGATGATAGGCTTCGTAGTAACCTCAGTAATATCGTCGATAGTTCTGAAACGCGATGTCATATCAACAAGCTCGATATCGGGCTTACCCTTGGCAGTCGAATCACAAAGACTCGAGATCCACATCGCATCAAACTGGTCGAGCTTACCTTCGTGCTCAACTACAGTCTTCTCAACGATAAGCCCCGTAAGTCCGCTGTGAGCCTCCATCGCCTTAACGATGGGTGTCATCTCAAGAAGCTGGCGGAGTCTCTTTCTTCTGTACTCAGGCATCGCAAGCTTCTCACGAAGCTGAAGATCGATCTTCTTTACCTTCTCGTTGTATGTGTAAGGAACATCGACCACCTCGCCGCCGTAGGACTTAACAAGCTCCTCAACGTGATCTCTGATTGCCTTCTCGGGACCTTCCTTCCAGTTGTCACCGTGAACCACATAGTCAGGATGAACGAGAGTAATTACATCGTCGTACATCATGTCATCCTGGATAACAACCTCATCGACTCCCTCAAGCGAACGGTAAAGCTTAATCCTCTCCTCCTGTGAGATAGTCGGGAACTTGTTGAACCTGATGAGCGCCTTATCCGATAAAGCACCGACAACAACTCTTCCGAGCTTTTTGGTCTCATTAATTATATTCAAGTGACCGTCGTGAATTACATCTGTACAAAAACAAGTATAAGCTGTCTTCATCTATTCTCTCCCTTACTTATAAACTACAGGAATCTGAACGCCTGTTGATACCAAAGCTTCCTTGAATACTACAAAGAAATCCTTTATGTCACCTTCGTCGATCGCACCGAGTGCGCAGAGTCTGAAAGTGTTGGTTGTGGATATCTTGCCGGGGTAGATCGTGAACCCTCTTTCATAGCAGTAATCATGAACCTTCTCGAAGCTCCAGTTAGGGTCATCGGGGTAGATGGCGGAGCTTACAAGACCTGCTCTTAATTCAGGCTTGATGACCTGTCTGAATCCTAATTCATCAAGGCCTTCATTTATCGCATTGAAAACTCTGGTGTGTCTTGCCCACTTAGCTTCCTCGCCCTCGTTCCAATACTCTTTGAGCGCCTGCAAAGTAGCATAGATAGTCTGGACCGGAGGTGTGAAATGCATCTCGCCTGTTCTTTCAAAGAAGTCATACTGCATATAAAGATTGCAGTAATAAGATCTCTTCGGATAGTTCCTGCTCTGTTCGATGATCTTTTTGTTTCCGACAACAAATGACAGACCGGTAAAAGCGCAAAGCCCTTTCTGTGCCGATGCCATCAGAAAGTCGATATTATCTTCCTCGATGTTGATTGGTCTCATCGCATAAGTTGATGTTGTATCAACTGTAAATGTTGCACCGTATCTGTGAACGATCTGACCGATCTTACGGACCGGATTGAGAATACCGGTACCCGTCTCGTTATGAGTAGTGTGAACGAGTCCTATATCGGGATTATCCTTCAAAGTCTGCTCCACAAGATCGAGATCCGGAGTCTCATCTACAGGGAACTTCAGGTTAATGTGCGGAAGACCGTAGTATTCGCAGACTTCCGCTGCACGTGAACTGTAAGCTCCGTTATTAATGATGAGCACCTTCTTGCCTTCAGGAAGAAGCGAGTTAATGCAGACATCGATGTTTATGGTTCCGCTTCCGCAGAACAACACGCTTGTATACTTTTCAAGGTCGCCGTGAACGATCTTTACGAGGTCCTCGCGCAGGCCTTTCATAAGGCTGCCGAAGTCCTTTTCGCGCGGGCAGATATCGGGAACGACCTGCGCATATTTAACGGTATCTGTTGTCGTGGACGGACCCGGGTTTAACAAAACATTTCTCTTAATTGATTCCATAATGCACCTCTTCAGTTTAAGTGTTGTACGAAGGATCTATCTTCTTTAATTCATCGAAGGTGTCGATCTCAACTATGTCCTCGTCAACACATGGTCTTACTGCCACTTCGTAATTGTTTTTACAGTACACAAGCGGCACCTGCTCCCAGTATCTCTCCTTGCCTCCCGGAGAGTCGTAAACACTTGCGATATCCTCCGAAAGCTTCTTGCCGTCAGCTTCGTTCCAGTAGGAAATACCCACCATCTGCCAGATGTTGTCACCCTCACCTCCGACAGTCTCCTCGCGGATCACACCGTCCTTAACCTTGAAGCACCAGTCGTCCGTGCGGTCTTTCCTGATGGCAAGGAAGTCTGATGTGTAGTGGTACTTGGTGATGATCGCGGGATTCGAGATAAGAAGATCCGCCTCAAAGACATATGCATTCGAGAGGAAGTCCTTTGCAATAAGCGAACTCGAGATATTGTTTGCGGCGTTGTAAACCGGGTTCTCGAGGAACTTGATCATGGGATATTTGTAAAGGAGCTGATCGAACTGCTCCGCAAGATATCCTCTCACTATGTAAATCTCCTCAATTCCGGCCGCAAGACAAGCATCAATAAGGTGATCGATAATGCGGACTCCGTGTACGCGCACAAGCGGCTTGGGAGTGTTAAGCGTAATGGGGACAAGCCTCGAACCGAAGCCTGCAGCAATGAAAACCGCGCGTTTTGCACGGTAAGGCTCGAGCGCTGCCGTTCCATGGGCAGTAATAACACCGTCATTTATGAACTCGAGCTCGGTCAGTTCCTTGACCGTCCTGTTTATTGTTCCGAGCGACAGATCCGTCGCCTTGACCAGATCCCTTTGTGTCAGCGCCTCTTTAGATTCTGCGAGCACCGACAGGATACTGAACTGATTCCTGGTAAGTTCCGCCATGAACAATTCCTCCTTAGCGGTAACATTCTATACCCGTGTTCAATTTCAGTCAACGGACGCAAGATTTGGAACACAGCTTCTTGACAATGTAACGCGCGCAAATATAATTAAATAACATTTTGTGTGAGGTCAGTATGTCTTTAGGCAGTTATTTGTTCTGTTTACTGGTTCAGCCGATCAAGCTGATATTCGAATTTTTATTCTTCTATGCTTACGCGTTCACGGGCAACGTCGGCCTTTCGATAGTTGTATTAAGCCTCGCGATCAACTTCCTGGTCCTCCCTCTTTACAACAGAGCCGACTCGATTCAGAAGGAAGCGCGCGAAAAGGACGAGAAACTGAAGCCGATGGCCGACCACATAAGTAAGTCCTTCAAAGGCGACGAGCGCATTATGATGCTCCAGACCTACTACAACCAGAAGCACTACAGCCCCCTGTCTTCTGTTAAAAGTTCATTATCACTGATTCTTCAGATCCCGTTCTTTATCGCGGCTTACAGCTTCCTTACGGAGCTTCATCTTCTTAACGGCCGCTCTTTGGGACCCATCAGCGATCTGTCTTTACCCGATCATCTGATCTCCATCGGAATCTTCAGTGTAAATCTTCTTCCCATAGCGATGACGGTGATCAATATCATCTCAAGTGAGATCTTCACAAAAGGGCAGCCCTTTAAGTCGAAGATAACTCTTTACGCCATGGCCCTGTTCTTCCTGGTTTTTCTTTACAGCTGCCCTTCAGGACTTGTTTTTTACTGGACCCTCAACAACGTGTTCTCCCTTGTTAAGAACATAATCGTCAGCAAGATGCCGGCCAAGGCTAAGAAGCAAACCCGGGATAAGAATGATAAGATCAACACTTTCATCATATTTGCTTCAGGTGCGCTTTTGACGGTTCTTTGCGGACTGCTTATCCCGTCTCAGATCGTTTATGTCGGTTCGTTTGAGCTTATTAATGTATACGCTGACCCGATCAACCCGATGTTCTATCTTATAAACAGCATATTGACCGCAGCAGGAACGTTCCTCCTGTGGATCCCCCTGTTCTACAATCTTTCCAGGAACGGTTACGGCAAATTCCTGGTCTATGCCATGCCGGTCCTTTCTGTTACCGGAGTTATTAATTACATATTCTTCAATGTTAACTTCGGTGTGCTCTCACAAAAGCTCATCTACGTTAAACCCATGGAATATGAAGCCAAGCAGATAGGTTACAACCTTATGATCAATCTTCTGTGCGCCGCCTTAATGGTATTCATGGTTAGAAGATTCAAGAAGGCCGTAAGATTTATAACCGTTGCAGTTGCAGTCGGCATATTGGCACTGTCTGTAAAGAATGTTTATAAGACGGTTAGAGATTTCCCTGATTACAGTTTTTCTTTCTCTAACACGATCGAAGACATCTCGATACCTATGACCACGGAAGGACAGAATGTTGTTGTCATCATGATGGACCGTATGATCAACGGATACATCCCTTACATCTTCAACGAGCGCCCGGATGTTGCAGCACAGTTCGACGGTTTCACTTATTATCCTAACACCGTATCATTCGGCCAGTTCACTATCTTCGGTGTTCCCTCGGTATACGGAGGATATGAATACACCCCTGCTAATATAAATGCAAGAGCCGACGAGCTTCTTATCGATAAAAACAACGAAGCCCTCCGTGTCCTGCCGACCATATTTGCAGACAACGGCTGGAACGTTACCGTGGGAGATCCGCCGTACTCCAACTATTGCTGGTTCCCCGATCCCTCGATATATTCCGGTGATGACAGGATCAACGCCTATCAGATAGCAGGTGTCATTAACAGCAGGAGTGACCTTCTGAACAGTGTCGGAGCTGAGTATGACACAAGACTTAACAGAAACTTCTTCTGCTTCGGATTCATGAAGATGATGCCTTATTTCATGCAGCCCTATCTGTACGATGATGGCTCCTACTTCTACTGCAATTACTATTTTGATTACGTTCCCTCTTCATACAGAAACGCATACGGTTATCATGTTCAGCCGGGACTTAAGGAAGACTATATCATGGCCCATCTTGTTCTCGAGAACCTGGATGATCTGGTTGATATTCAGCAGACTGAGCAAAACTGTTTCTTCATTCTGTCTAATCAGACCACACACGATACATCAATACTTTCAGAGCCTTCTTATGAGCCACAGCTAAATGCTGATAACACAGAGTACGATGCAGCTCATATGGACAGATTCACTGTCAACGGAGTAACCATGAACATGGATGCAAGTTATGACAGTTATGCTCACTATGAGAGCAACATGGCTGCATGCATTGCCCTTGGCAACTGGTTCGACTACTTAAGGGCAAACGGCCTGTACGACAATACGAGAATTATCATCGTTGCCGATCACGGACGCGCGCTCGGTCAATTTGATGACCTGCTCATGACAGACCCTGCGCTCGATGTCGAGTCGGTTAATCCCGTCTTATTGGTAAAGGATTTTGGAAGCACAGGTTTTACGACCTCATATGACTTCATGACCAATGCCGACACACCGCTCCTTGCCCTGCAGGGATTGGTTGATAATCCCGTTAACCCGTTCACCGGAAATCTGCTCACTGAGGCGGACAGAGAAGGCGATCAACTTATCTACATATCAGGCAGACCGTTTACGGTTGATTATCAGGGACACACTCAATTCGACGATCCTGATGGCATTTGGATGACTGTAAGAGATAATATCTATGACGAAGCTAACTGGAATTATTATAATGAATAGGTTTAAAGATTAATCTTATGCATAGTCTCATTGGTTTATACATCGACCCCGGAACAGGAAGCATGCTCTTTACGATAGTTATAAGTATCGTAGGATTTTTGATCTATGTTCTTAAACTAAGCTGGGTAAAGATCAAATTCATCTTAAGCAGAGGAAAACAGGGAAAGATCGATGACGCCAAGATACCCTATCTGATTTTCGCAGAGGTAAAGAGATACTGGGAAGTCTTTAAGCCTCTTTGTGATGAGTTTGAAAGAAGGGGCATCGATGTCCTTTATTGGACTACGGCTCCTGATGATCCGGTGCTTGACCTTAACTATGAGCACATCAAATTCGAGTTCATAGGTGAGGGAAACAAGGCTTATGCCAAGCTTAACATGGTCAATGCATGCATCGTTATCGCATCTACTCCGGGCCTCGAGGTGTATCAATGGAAAAGATCCAAGTTTGTTAACCACTATTGCCATGTCCAGCATGCTGCTAATGATATTGCGGGCTACAGAATGTTCGGTATCGACTACTTCGATTCGATACTTTTATCCGGACAGTATCAAATAGATCAGGTACGCGAACTCGAAGCAAAAAGAGATCTCCCGCCTAAGGATCTTGCGCTGGTCGGCATCCCCTATATGGATGATATGAGGACCATGATCAAGTCCTGCGACAAAAGAGAGTGTGATAAGACTACCGTTCTGCTCGCTCCATCCTGGGGACCAAACAGTATTTTCAACAAGTACGGAGCTGCCATACTCGACGAGCTTGTAAAGACGGGTTATAAGGTTATCATCAGGCCTCACCCGCATTCTTTCATTTCCGATCCCGGTATGATCGAAGGCATCATGGAGCAATTCCCCGCTAACGACAACCTCGTCTGGGACAGAAGCAGCGATAATTTTGAGTCACTGATGAATGCCGATATTCTGATCTCCGATTTCTCGGGTATCATCTTCGACTTTACGCTTGCGTTTGATAAGCCAATCCTTTACGCCGACACCTCATTTGATAAGGCTTGTTATGACTACTACTGGATCGACGATGAGCCTTGGACGCTCTCTATCCTTCCCTACTTAGGGAAGCGCCTGAGCAACGATAACGTTAAAGACATTAAGAATCTTATCGACGAGGTTCTGTCAGATCCCCGCTACAAAGACGGCAGAGACAAGGCGCGCTCTGAGACATGGGTTTACATGGGCGAGGGAACAAAGAGAACCGTTGATTTCATAGTAAACAAGTACGAGAGCATAAATTCCAAGTCCGTTTCCGGCAAATAATCCCACCGGCATCAGATCACACTTGAAATGCCTGCAAACAGGTGTGTATAATATCCATGTTCATATAACTGTATATCGAGGCCGTTCATGAACAAGATAGATAAAGATATTTTACGAACACTGCTTGCTGAGACCATTATCAGTCAACGAGAGTTATCCGAGAAATTGGATTACAGTTTGGGTGCGGTCAACAAGTCCCTCAACAACCTCAAAAAAGAAGGCTACATTGACAGCGATTACAAAGCCACGCGAAAAGCTATCGAGGACTCGAGGAGGCATAAGCCCGAAAGAGCAATCATTCTTGCCGCAGGATACGGCCTTCGCATGGTTCCCATCAATCACATTACCCCCAAAGCATTCCTGGAAGTTAGAGGAGAAGCTTTGATAGACCGCATTATCCGTCAGCTCCACGATGTCGGCATTACGGAAATAGTCATTATTGTCGGATTCATGAAGGAACGCTTCGACTGCCTTATCGATAAGTACGGCGTCGAGCTGGTCGTTAACCAGGACTATTACAGAAAGAACACTCTCTCATCTTTAAGCCTGGTGGCAAACAGATTATCAAACTCTTATATAATCCCTGCCGACCTTTGGTTCGAGAATAATCCATTCAATTCACATGAATACTATTCATGGTATATGGTATCCGACAAACCCTCTTCCGAATCAGATGTGCGCATAAACCGCAAGCAGGAACTTACAAGAATAAGTGCTGATGCATCCGGCAACACCATGATCGGCTTATCTTACATTACAAATCCCGATGCGCGCGCTTTAAAGACAAAGATAGAATCGCTAGCTAAGGACAGAAGAAATGACAGTTTGTTTTGGGAGACTGCCCTTTATGAGAACAACAAGATGACTGTTCTTGCCAACCTGATAAACGACTCGGGAGCAGTCGAGATAAACACATATGAGCAGTTAAGAGATCTCGACAATAATTCAAATCATCTTAAAGCAGATTCCATAAAAGTCATTACAGAGGTCTTCAACTGCAAGCCCGACGAGATAGTGGATATATCCGTATTAAAGAAGGGCATGACTAACCGTTCCTTCCTGTTTAAGGTAAGGGATGAAAGATATATCATGAGGATACCGGGAGAGGGAACCGAGCTTCTGATCGACAGATATAACGAGACAAAGGTTTACGGCGCCATTAAAGGAAAAGGCCTTTGTGACGATCCCGTTTATATCAACCCGGTAAACGGTTATAAGATAACAAAGTATCTGAACGACATCAGAGTATGTGATACAAACGATCCTGACGATATTGCAAAATGCATGGATCTTCTTAAATCATTCCATTCCATGAAGCTTGAGGTCGATCATTCCTTTGATATCTTCGGCCAGATCGAATTCTACGAATCGCTCCGCAACAACAGGCCGTCCATGTACAGCGACTACGAACAAACGAAGAGGGATGTTATGAGTCTTAAGGGCCTGATCGACTCTTTCCCCAAACAGATATGTCTTACTCATATAGATGCAGTCCCTGATAACTTCCTTTTCTACAAAAAAGGCGGAAAGGAAAAACTCCAACTGACAGACTGGGAATACTCCGGTATGCAGGATCCGCATGTGGATATCGCAATGTTTTGCATTTACAGCATGTATGACAAAGATAAGATCGACAGATTGATAGACATATACTTCGAGAACAGCTGCACCGATCAGGTTAGAACAAAGATCTACGCGTATATATCGGCATGTGGCTTTCTCTGGTCGAACTGGTGTGAGTATAAAAGTGTTCTTGGTGTTGAGTTCGGTGAGTACTCGATCCGTCAGTACCGCTATGCCAAGGATTACTATGCATATGTAAAGCAAAGGATGGGTTGGTAATTAAATGAGTAAGGATGCAAAAAAGAATGCCGTAAGCGGCAGAATCGATTGGATGATAACACTTGTCCCTTTCATTCTCATTATGGGGCTCGCCGTTTATCTTTTGATCTTTCCGGAACAGGGCAATGATGTTATATCCCAGATCCGTTTCTTCTTCGGTGATTCATTAGGAGCTTACTATATAGTCATCGGATTGGGGATCTTTATCATATCGTTGTGTCTTTCATTCTCGAAATACGGTGACATCGTGCTTGGAGCTTACGGAGAGAAACCCAAGTACAGCTTCTTTACCTGGGGAAGTATGATGTTCACCTGCGGTCTTGCCGCCGATATCCTTTTCTACTCTTTCGCGGAGTGGGTTATGTACGCAACCAATCCGCATGTGGCGCAAATGGGTAATGACATAACAGAATGGGCAGGCGTATTCCCCCTGTTCCACTGGAGCTTTATTCCATGGTCGTTCTATCTTGTTCTGGCGGTTGCATTCGGATTTATGCTTCACTGCAGAAAGAGGACCAGGCAGCGCTATTCAGAGGCATGCAGACCTGTCATAGGCAAACACGCAGACGGGCTTCTCGGCCGTGTTATCGATCTGTTTGCCTTGTTTGCACTGTTAGCAGGCACCGCTACAACATTCTCTGTGGCAACTCCGCTTATGGCAGAGATAATAGTTTCTTTCTTTGGAATCAATATCAGCAGGACAGCCGTTACCATTATCATTCTTCTTATCACATGTGCGGTCTATACTTACGCCGTAATCCATGGATTCAAGGGGATAAGCGTATTGGCCAAAGTCTGCATTTATCTGTTCTTCGGTCTCCAGCTGGCTTTCCTTCTTATCGGCGGTCAGTGCAGATTCATTATCGAGAACGGAATCGAATCTTTGGGAAAGATGGTTCAGAACTTCATAGGATTAAGCACTTATATGGATCCTGCCAGAACTAACAGCTTCCCCCAGGATTGGACTATCTACTACTGGGCGTACTGGATGGTATGGTGCATAGCCGCCCCGTTCTTTATCGGCAACATAAGCCGCGGACGAACCATCAAACAGATCATTCTCGGCGGTTATGTATTCGGCGTCGGTTCGACTATCAGTTCATTCATTGTTCTCGGTAACTACAGCCTTGGAATGCAAAGCGCCGGAACCGCGGACTTCATAAGCATGTATGAAGCAGACGGGGATCTTTATAATCTTATATTCAATATCATCAAGACTATGCCGGGAAGCGGAGCTTTCCTCCTGCTGATCCTCCTTTGCATGATAGCGTTCTATGCAACAAGCTTTGACTCCATTGCATATACCGCTGCTTGCTACAGTTACAAAAAGCTTGGAGAGGATGAGAAGCCCGGGATCGCTATAACGCTTCTTTGGTGCCTATTGCTGATAGTACTGCCGATCGCCCTCGTCTTCTCAGAAAGCTCTATGAATAATATACAATCCGTATCTATAATAAGCGCGTTCCCAATCGGCATCATTATGATAGTTATGATCTTGAGTTTTGTTAAAGATGCCAATAAGTACCTCGAGGAGAAAAAGGATAAAAATGACCGTTGATAATGCAATCATTATGGCGGCCGGAACAAGCTCACGGTTTGCACCTTTGTCTTATGAGCATCACAAGGCCATGACTGTTGTAAGAGGAGAAGTTCTTATCGAACGGCAGATCCGCCAGCTTAAAGAAGCGGGGATATCCGACATATACATTGTAACCGGATATAAGGAAGAAGAATTCCTGTATCTGAAAGATAAATATAATGTAAGTCTTATTCATAATCCCGACTATATATCGCGGAACAACAATTCAAGCATTTGGGCAGCAAGGGATGTTATCAGGAACAGTTATATCTGCTCTTCAGATAACTACTTTCTGATCAATCCTTTTGAATCTGAAGTCGAATGCTCCTACTATTCTGCCGTCTATACAGACAAGGAAACAAACGAATGGTGCATTGAATCCTCTGAAGACGGACTGATAAAAAAGGTAACTATCGGAGGTAAAAACGCCTGGTACATGTTGGGACATACATTCTGGGACAGCAGCTTCACAGAAAGATTCCTGGACATACTTAAGAAAGAATATAATCTCCCCAATACGGCGGATAAACTTTGGGAAAGCGTATATATTGATCATATAAGCGAATTGCCGATGAAGATAAGAAAGTATCCCGAAGATTCAATCTACGAATTTGATACTTTGGACGATTTACGGATCTTTGATTATTCTTTTATCGAACATTCCGGTTCGGCCATATTATCTGTAATCGCGTCTGACCTTAGAGTTAGTGAGTCTGATATTGCCGGGATTAAGGCTGTTAAGGATTCCACAACCGAAGCTGTGGGCTTTGAATTTGATTGTAACGGCAAAAGATACAGATACAGGTATAACGATAAAAAAGCGGTGCAAATTAGTTGATTTACTCTTCTTGACACCTGTTATCAATGTAACTTAATATTAGATGTTATGTTTTTGAAACTGTTATACATTGATCCCGGAACGGGAAGCATGCTTTTCTCGATACTTATCGGTATCGTAGGTGTGCTTGTGTTCGCGGTAAGAACATTCTGGATCAAGCTTAAGTTCATCATAACGGGAGGACGCGCCAAGAGCGCTGATAAGAATAAGCTCCCTATCGTTATCTTCTCTGAGGGTAAGCGCTACTGGTCTGTATTCCGTCCTGTCTGCGACGAGTTTGAAAGCCGCGGCGAGGATGTTTACTACTATACATCGACTCAGGATGATCCCGCCCTCACGAAAGAATACAAGCATGTGCATGCCGAGTTTATAGGAGAAGGAAACAAGGGTATCTCCAAGATGAACCTCATCCGTGCGGATGTTATCCTCTCGACCACTCCGAGCCTTGATGTCTTCCAGTGGAAAAGATCAAAAGAAGGCCGCTACTATGTGCATCTGCCTCACCTGGCAAATGATCTTACAACATACCGTATGTTTGGTCTCGACTTCTACGATGCAGTCCTTCTTTCGGGACAGTACCAGGCTGACGAGATAAGAAGACTCGAGAATATACGTCACATCCCTGCTAAGGAATTAAAGCTTGTCGGTGTCCCCTACCTTGATGTCATGAGAGACAGACTGACTAAGAACGGTAAGGCACCTGAGAATGACAAGCCTGTAGTTCTGATTGCTCCCTCATGGGGCACGAGCAGTATCCTTAATGTCTATGGAGACGCTCTTATCGATGCTCTTATCGACACGGGATATGAGATAGTAATAAGACCTCATCCCCAGTCATTTGAGTCCGAGAAGGATCTTATGGACCGTCTTATGGCTAAGTACCCTGACGGCGACAAGGTAACCTGGAACAGGGATGCGGACAACTTTGACATCTTAAATAAGGCAGACATCCTGATATCTGACTTCTCGGGTGTCCTGTTCGACTTCTCGCTCGTATTCGACAAACCTATAATTTACGCTGTATCGGAATTTGACAGAACACCTTACGATTGTGCATGGGACGAGGAGCCCTTATGGACTTTCGAGGTGCTGCCGAAGATCGGTAAAGAGCTTAACAAGGACAACTCCAAAGATATTGCAAAGATTGTTGATGACTGCCTTAACGGAACATCAGCCAAGGCGCTTGCCGGCGCACGCGATGAAGCCCGCAAGGAAACATGGTGCAATATCGGTTCAGGCGCTAAGTATACAGTTGATTATCTGCTCAATAAATATGACGAGCTCAGCAAGGAAAAAGAAGAAGTTAAGTCTTAACTTTATCTTTAACTTTACTTGTCACTATTTTTATCCGGATTCCTTATAATGACTCAGTAAGTCAAAAAGAGGAGAATTAAAATGACAGATTCAACCAACACACAAACCGCAAAAAAGAAGATAAATATATCATCTCTTCTTATGTCAGTAATACCGCTGATAATGATGATAATACTTATCACTGCTGCACAGATACCGGCTATTATCTACGGAGCATATGAACAGGCGACGGCGGGAGATGCCTTTGATCCTAACAAGGCTATCATGTATCCCGGAGCCCAGAATCTTCTTGCCGCAGGATTTATCGCGTATGCCGTCATCATGATCACCGTATGCACCATCTGGTACAAAAAAGTTTTTCTTAAGAAAGTTGTCACCACTTCAAATAAAGAAGTATTCGCACCTAAGTCAATCGTTATTGTTCTTATCGGAATCTTCGGTGCTATAGGTCTTGTTGAGAGTTATTTGCTGCTCCTTAACATGGCAGCACCTTCAATGATAGAGCAGTTTAACGAGCTTATGGAGACGTCCGGCATCGGAAACAACCCTCTCACAACGATAGTCTACGCATGTATCTTAGGTCCCATAACGGAAGAACTCGTTTTCAGAGGATTATCAATGTCTTATCTTCGCAAGGCTAACCTACCTATGTTCTGGGTAATACTCATCCAGGCAATATACTTCGGCATCGCCCACATGAACCTGGTTCAGGGAAGTTATGCAGTCATCCTCGGTGTAGTTATAGGTCTTGTAAGATGGAAGCTTGGAAATGTACGTATCGCATGCCTTTTCCATATCCTCTACAACACTTTGGCTACTTACGGTCTTATGGTGCTCGACGCACTCAACTTGCCTGAAGCCGCCAATATAGCTATATATATCATATTCGGTATTACCGGCATCGGACTTATCGTCTATCTTCTCAAGCAGCCCGAACGAGGGGTGCAGATGAAGGTCAACGCATGATCACTTAACAATGCCTGTGGACATCAGTAACAGGATAATCAGGAATGCAGGGGCTATAAACCGGATCATAACGGTATATAGCCCTTTTCTTTGGAATTT
>JAEEGL015862330.1_pt1 | contig 19125 bp, 15 predicted proteins | sample 9134231 | NCBI WGS metagenome assembly JAEEGL01 (sample SAMN16246548, study PRJNA631951) | gut metagenome | biome: gut microbiome; feature: rumen; material: fiber-attached | host: Bos | place: Iran: Karaj | collected 2018-10 | reverse complement strand
CGGTGGCAGAAGTCAAGCGCCAGCTGGCGGCAAAAGGCATCCCCGTCAGACTATAAACGAGAAACGACATGACATTCGACGATTTCAACCTCAGCAAGACCGGGGACGGACTCCTCCCCGTCATCATCCAGGACGCCACGACGCTCAAGGTCCTGATGCTCGGATACATGGAACGCGCCGCCTTCGACAAAACCGTCGGAGAGGGGCGCGTCACCTTCTTCTCCCGTAGCAAGCAGCGGCTTTGGACCAAGGGCGAAACCAGCGGGAACTACCTGACCGTCAAAAAGATGTATCCAGACTGTGACGGGGACACACTTTTGATTCAGGCCGATCCGGCCGGCCCCACCTGCCACCGCGGAACGACGGCCTGCTTCGATACCCCGGATGAAGAAGGTTTCGTCCGCTCGCTGTCGAAGCTGATCCGAGGCCGCCACACCGAGATGCCCGACGGGTCCTATACCACGAAACTTTTCATAAAAGGCCCGAAGGCTATCGCCAAAAAGGTGGGCGAAGAATGTACGGAGATGGTCATCGAGGCCGTCGACGGGAACCGTGACCGCTTCGTGTACGAGGCCTCCGACCTTGTCTATCACCTGCTGGTACTCCTGGAATCGATGGGGTGCACGGTGGAAGACATCGAGCGGGAATTGGCCCTGCGGCATCGTTAGGCCTTGCAAGAATCACTGAAAATCAATACCTTTGAGCCGATTAATCGACCTACGTATGATTCTGTTTAGATGCGACTACGCGGAAGGGGCCCATCCGGAAATCCTCCGGCGGCTCACCGAGACCAATTTCGAACAACTGGACGGCTACGGCTCCGACCCGTACTCTGAACGGGCCAAGCAGAGAATACTGGAAGCCTGCGCCTGCCCGGACGGACAGGTCCACTTCCTCGTAGGTGGCACCCAGACCAACGCCACCGTCATCGCCGCCCTCCTGCGCGACTATGAAGGCGCCGTCGGCGTGGAAACCGCCCATATCAATGTCCATGAAGCCGGCGCCGTGGAGTACACCGGGCACAAAGTCATGACGCTCCCCCAACATCTGGGCAAGATGGACGCCGGTGAACTGGAAGCCTTCCTCGCCGCCTGTGCCGCTGACGTGAACAAGGACCATATGGTATGGCCCGGGCTCGTATACATCTCCCTGTCCACCGAATACGGAACCATCTATTCCCGCGCAGAACTGACTGAGCTGCAAGCCATTGCCCACAAGTATGACCTGCCGCTCTTCATCGACGGCGCCCGCCTCGGCTACGCCCTCGCCAGCCCCGCCTGCGACTACACCCTGGCTGACCTGAAGGATCTCTGCGACGTCTTCTACATCGGCGGCACCAAGGTCGGCGCCCTCTGCGGCGAAGCCGTCGTCTTTACGAAAAAGGCTCCGAAGCACTTTTTCACCACCATCAAGCAGCACGGCGCCCTGCTGGCGAAAGGCCGCCTCCTGGGCGTCCAGTTCGACACCCTGTTCACGGACGACCTCTACGGCCGCATCGCTACGAATGCCATCGAGCGCGCACAGGACATGATTGCCGTCTTGAAGGAAAAAGGGATCCCCTTCTTCCTGGAATCTCCGACCAATCAGCAGTTTGTCATCCTGGAAAATGCCTATATGGACCGCCTCTCCCGGGTAGTCGGCTTCGACATCTGGCAGCCTTATGACGCGGACCATACCGTCGTCCGGTTCGCCACATCCTGGGCCACCACCCCTGGACAGATCCAGCGCTTACGCGAATTGCTTTAAAAAAGTTTGCAAACTCAAAAATAATCCCTATCTTTGCATTCCCAAAACGATGGTGCTGTAGCTCAGATGGTAGAGCAATGGACTGAAAATCCATGTGTCGGCAGTTCGATTCTTCCCAGCACCACCCTAGCCCGCTGATAATCAGCGGGCTTTTTTGTTTTTACATCCTTCTTTTCTGTCTGAAAATGATTGGACTTATTTAAAAGTTTTTTTAAATTTGAAGCATATATCAACCATCATCACTATGAAAAGAATAGTTTCCATCATCCTACTGGGTCTGATCACGCTGTCTGCCCTGGCGCAGAACACCGTCACGGGCTCGGTAAAAGACGCCGTCACGGGTGAGCCCCTCGTCGGCGTAGGAGTGATCGTTTCCTCCGGTGGCGGAGCCGTCACCGACATGGACGGCAATTATTCCGTCCGGGTCGGGAAAGACGCCACGCTCACCTTCAACCTGCTCGGCTATGCCGACGTGGTGGAACCGGTGAACGGCCGGAACAAGATCGATGTCTTCATGAAGGAAGACGTCCATTTTCTGGACGAGGTCGTCGTCATGGGTTATACCACCCAGAAAAAGAACGAGCTCTCCAGTTCCGTCGTATCACTCCGCAGCGACGAACTCCTGGACAACTCCACCCCCGACCTGGGCAACATGATCCAGGGCAAGGCGGCCGGCGTCGTGGTCATGAATGCTAGCGGTATGCCGGGTGAAGCCGCCCAGATCCGGATCCGCGGTACCGGTTCCATTTCGGCCAGCGCCGATCCGCTCTATGTGGTGGACGGTATCGCCGGCGGCACTTTCAACCCCAACGACGTAGAGAGCGTGACCATCTTGAAGGATGCCTCCGCCACCGCCCTGTACGGTGCCTCTGCAGCGGGCGGCGTCATCGTGGTCACCACCAAGAGCGCCAAGGACCGCAGCCGCACGGAGGTCAATTTCAAGGCCAGTGCCGGTTTCAAACAGGCCCTTTCGGGACGCTATCACCCGATGAACAGCTGGGAACTCTATTACACCCAGCGGATGATGATGAGCAAGAACATCTTCAATGTCCAGCGCCCGGAGAGCCTCCTCGAGCAAGACTTCGACTGGTATGGCAACATCTTCAAGAAGGGAATCGTCCAGGACTACTACGCTTCCATCGCCGGTATCTCCGGACGTATCAATTACTTCGCCAGCCTTGACCATTATGACGAGCAGGGCTCCCTCATCGGTACCGGGTACGACCGCAACTCGGCCCGCGTGAACCTTTCCGCCCCCATCGGGGAGAAGGTCACGGTGAACTTGCGCCTGGGCTACAACCGCAGCCACAGCACTTCCTACACGGACTGGAAGGATATCGCAACGGCCTATAACGGCATGCCTTGGGACAATCCGTTCGACGAGAACGGAAAGCCTCTCGCCATCGGTCTTCCTGAAGCGGCCGGGGCCATCTGGTACGGAAAGGAGCAGTACAATCCCTTCCACACGCTGCAGTATAACAGCAGCAACAGCTGGGGAGGAGACATCGTGGCCGATGTCCAGCTGATCTGGAACATCACCGACTGGCTCTCTTTCACCAGCAACAACCGTCTGGGCTCCTCCAACTGGAACAGCAAGACCTATCTGGACAGCCGGAGCAATACCGAGGCCAAGAACATCGGCAAAGTATCGCAGGATTCCGGCCGGAGCTGGAGCGTCGGCCTCACCGAACTGCTCAAGTTCCACAAGAACGTCGATGCACACGCTTTCAGCAGCATCGTCGGTTATGAAGTGGGCTGGGGCTATTCCGAAGGCATGGGCGGAGGCGGCATCAACATGCCCATCGGCATGACGGCCCTCAGCAGCGTGAGCTCGACGGGCGTGAGCGTCTGGGGCAGCGACTCCCGCTCCGCCGCATGGGCCGTTCTCGCACAGGCCCAGTATTCCTATCTGGAGAAATACATCGCAACGGCCTCCATCCGTTACGACCGCACCTACAAGTTCGCGCCCAAGACCCGCGGCGGTTTCTTCCCCGGTGTATCGGCCGCCTGGATCATCAGCAAGGAGCCTTTCATGGCGGGTGCCCGCGCATTCGACCTCCTCAAGCTTCGCGCAGGATACGGTGCCACCGGTAATTCCGACATCTCTCCCTTCCTTTATCAGGATTCCTTCGCCACCAGCAACACCTACAATGACAAGGTAGTCGCCGTGGCGGAAAGGATGGCCAACGATGAACTGGGCTGGGAATCGGCCTACATGGCCAGTGTAGGTTTGGACATGCGCCTGCTGGACCGAATCAACATCACCCTGGACCTGTATAACACCGACAACAAGAACCTTCTGCTGGATGTCCCTAGGGCTCCGTCCACCGGCTTCACCAAGTACACGGCCAACATCGGCACCGTCAACAACAAGGGTATCGAGCTTGCTGTGGATGCCGACATCATCAAGGGCAAGGACTGGCGCTGGAACCTGGGCTTCAACTTCGGCCTCAACCGCAATACCGTCAAATACCTGCCCAACGGAGCATTCCGCCGCGGATACGGCACCCCGATGGTCGAACAGATCGTGGCTGAAGGAAAGGACATCTACACCTGGTACATGCCCGAATGGGCGGGTGTGGATCCCGAGAACGGAGATCCGCTGTGGTGGATGTATGAAAAGGAAACCGACGCCAGCGGAAAGGCGCTTTACTATGTGCTGGACGAGCGGGGAAATCCCACCTCGGAGAAAACCACGGACGTGACCACCTGGCCGGTCTTCACCGGAAACCGGACCACCACCAACGACTACAGCAGAGCCGATTACCGCATGGTCGGTTCGGCCACGCCCAAGTTCACCGGCGGTCTTTCCACCCTCCTTACGTGGAGGAACTGGAGCCTGGGAGCCAACCTTCACTTCGTGTACGGCAACAAGATCTACAACTGCGAGCGTAACACCATCGACTCCGACGGTTCCTACATCGACTACAACATGATGAGCCTCGACAACGGACTCGGCTGGGTGCGCTGGGACCCGGATGACGAAACCACTCACGGGATCGCCACCCATCCCAGGCCCAAGCAGAACGGCAACAAGAAGAGCAACAGCGTGTCTTCCCGTTACCTGGAGGACGGAAGCTTTGTCCGCCTGAAGAACGTTACCCTGGCCTACAACATCAACAAGCCGCTGTTCAACGGCTTCCTCCAGGCCGGCCGCATCTACTTCACCGCCGACAACGTCGTCACCTTCACCAAGTTCTCCGGAGCTGACCCGGAGGTGCGCCTGGAAGGAACATCCTGGTCGCTCGCCGGTCTGTACAACAACAATTATCCCGTGCCCAGATCCTTCATCCTCGGCATCGACTTCAAATTCTAATACGCTGAAGCCATGAAAAAGATACTTTCCATCATATTCCTTCCCCTGCTCCTCGCAGGATGTGTGAATCTTGATTTTGTGGCGTCCGATTCCCTCACCAGCGCTGCGCTTGCCACCAATCCGGGCGCTGCCGTGTACACGACGGACGGCATCTACGCCCTGATGAAGGATTATGCCGAATTCCGCAACGGGGTCAGCCAGAACAACACCTTCATCCGCCAGTACTACCTGCTCAACGAGTTGAAGGGAGATAACATCTGCTATTCCAACACCAGTACGGACCCCTTCTGGACGGCAGCCACCTATATGGATGATGCCAATACGGCCAACTCCGCCTACATGTGGGTCATCTGCTACAAGCTCATCTACGCCGCCAACGCCAACATCAGCGGCCTGGACGAGGAAACCGAATTCAACCGGCAACTCAAGGGAGAGAACTATTTCCTGCGCGCTTTCTTCCACTTCACCCTGTGCAACCTCTTCGCCAAGCCGTACAGCTTCGGAGAGGGCAATCCGGGCGTCGTGCTCCGGATCGGCACCGACTACTCGGAAACCAAGCGTTCCACCGTGGGTGAATGCTACGACGCCATCGAGGCCGACCTGCAGGAAGCCATCCGTCTCATGAGCCCGACTTCCTCGAGAGGAGACAACGGCTACGCTACCCAGCAAGCCGCGCAGGCCCTCCTGGGCCGGCTCTACCTCTATAAGGGAGAATGGCAGAAATGCATCGATGCCTGCAGTGAACTCCTGGGGGCCGACGCCGGCAGCCATCTGGAGGCGGAGGTCACGGACCTTTATTCCCACGTCCCCTCTTCCAAGGAGGTCATCTGGTGCGTGGACATCACCGACAGCGACATTACGAACATGCCGCCCAAGGGCAACCTGGCCAGCCTGTACGATTCGCCGGACGGAACCCAGCTCACCGGTTGGGGTGAACTCTATGTGGCCGACCCGCTCCTGGACCTGATGGAGCGCTTCCCGCAGGACAAACGCTACAAGGACCTGGTACGCCTGCACAACTCGCAGCCGGGACTGACCATCAACTGGGGCGTCATGGACGACGTGAACAACTGTCTTACCCAGGCCATCGCCCTGCCCAACGTGAATGTCACTACGGGTGAAATCACCTCCAGCGTCAAGGACAACGGGGACGGCACCTATTCCTTCACGAAGGACGGCAAATCCTACAAGGCCATCCCGGACAACACGTCCACCAAGATCTGCGACGAGTTCCCCGGCTACATCCTCAACGATGCCGCCCACACGCGCTGCTACGTTCGGGAAGTGATGCATACGCCGGTCATCACCAGCACCGGCAGCGTCATCTGGACGACAACTGGGACCAGCATCCGTGAGGGAGGCTATCCCACCTGGTTCTGCGAGAAGTTCAGCCACCAGGCCGGCTTGTCCTTCCCGATCAGCTCTTCCTTCATCCTGCTGCGCTACGGTGAAGTGGTCCTGAACCGGGCCGAGGCTTATGCACATCTGGGCCAGGACGCCCAGGCCCTGGCCGACATCAATGTCATCCGTGCCCGTGCCGGCCTGACCGGGAACGCCCAGATGACCGCCGCCAACATGAAGGGCCGCGGCTATCCCACCGTGCTGGACGCCGTGCTGGACGAGCGCCGTCTGGAACTCTATTACGAGGGGTTCCGAGTCATGGACCTCGTGCGGAACCAGCGGAACATCGACCGCCGTTTCCCGAGTCGTGCCGTGTGTGAGGTCATCCCCTACACCAATCCCAAGATCCAGTACCAGATTCCCGTGGACGAAACCAGCGTCAGCGGAATCCCCATCAACGAGCGGTAATCATTCGAAAAGAGGTCTGGAGCAATTCCGGACCTCTTTTTTACAACCGCACCGTTCCGCGGGAGCCCCTTGCCAGGACCAGGCCCAGCAGGGTGGCCAGGATGGCCACGGGGAGAAGCAGATATTGCTTCCAGGTTTCCAGAAAGATCCGGAAACTTTGCCAAAGGCCCTTGCCCACCGATTGGGGATCGACGGGATACAGGAAGGCAAGCGCGGTGACCAGCACACCCACCGCAAGGCCGGCGGCCAGTGCGATGACAAGGGCCAGGCGGCCGCGGCTGCGCTGGCGGTCCACCTCGGCCTTGATGCCCTCCACGGCGTCCATCCGCCGACGGGTTTCCTGGATGAAGGTAGGATCGTCCTTCACCGCGGGCTTGTTTTCCCGCAAGAATTCGTCTATCTCTTTCATAACTGAATGTGCTGTTTGAGGTGTCCCCTTCCCTGGGAAAGATGGTACTTCACGGTCCCCTGCGGAATTCCCAGGATGGCCGATATCTCCTTGATGCTCCGATCCTCGAAATAGAACAGGGCGATGGCTGCTTTTTCCTTCTCGGGCAGGCGGTCTAGGGCTTGATACAGTTGTTGATAACGGAAAGCGGAATCCGATGATTCTTCGGCCGGAAGGCCCAGGGCATCCTCCACGGGAACCTGGTCCGGTTTTACCCTCCGGCGATGGTCGATATAGCAGTTGTATGCGATCCGGAAAAGCCAGGTGCTGAATTTGGAAAGTCCCAGGAAAGAACCGGAAGCCACATACGCCCGCACCAGGGCGTCCTGGGCGATGTCATCGGCCAGAGCGTCGTCACCACCGCACAGCGCCAGCAGGAACCGCCTTAGGGGCTCCTGCTCCGCTCGAACGAGGCTGATGAAACGCTCCCGGGTCATTTACTTCTCCAGTTCCTTTTCTTCTGCCTCGATCTCCTTGGAGAGCATCTTCTTCCCCATGAAATAGGAGATGAAAAGGCCGAGGCCCACAGCCAGCAGGATTGCTCCCGCGAGGGGCGATGCTTCCATAAACCAAAGGCCTTGGGACAAAGTGGGGACGAACATGTCGGCAATGCCGAAGGCAAGGAAAGCAATGCCCATGAAAGTGGTAATGCACGCACCCGTGAGCTTGTCCAGCAGCTCCTGCTTGAGGCCTCCCTTCGACTTCACCTTCTCCTTGGGCTTGAAGAATTCCGGATCGATCCGGTCACCAGACTCGATGGCCTTGAGCATGACTTCGGTCTTCTTGTCCATCTCGTGCTTGCGGGAAGACACGACCATCCAGACAATGGCGATGGGAAGGACGACACATACGAACAGGGGGATCAAAACGTTATACATAACCGTATCATTTAAATTGTTTCATCCATTAGACGGGGCTGACGGACAAAAGGTTGGGAAAAATACAAAAAAAAAACATACATTTGTTCCAAACTGTCCCCATTATGTCCAAGATCTATGTCGCCTCCAGCTGGAGAAACCTGTATTATCCCGAAGTGGTCAAGCGCCTGCGCGAAGCGGGCCACGAGGTCTATGATTTCCGGAATCCCCCGCAGGGCGGGCATGGATTCCGCTGGACCGACGTGGATCCCCATTGCGCCGAATGGACCTTCGGACAGTACGCGGAAGGCATGGAGCATCCCGCTGCAAGGAAACAGTTTGCCAATGACGTCGAAGCCCTGGAATGGGCCGACACCTGCGTTCTGGTCCTCCCCTGCGGCCGTTCCGCCCACACCGAAGCCGGTTGGTGCAAAGGACGCGGGATGAGAACCTTCGTCTATATTCCCAAGATGGAAGAGCCCGAACTCATGTACAAGCTCTTCGACGGGGTCGTCGGTACTCTGGACGACCTGATTCCTATTCTGTGAATTCCTTTCCGGAGCCCCAGGCCTGGCCCACGACGGGGCCGATAGCACGATAGGTCATCGCAGCGGCATCGAAGACAATGGGCTGGAGTTTCTCCAGGTCCACCTTGCCGTCCGTGAGGATGCGCTCGTCGGCACTCATATTGACGACCTCGCCCACGAGGATCCCGTCGGCCCAACTCACCACATTGCACTCCAGCGTAAGCGGATACTGGTCGATGATGGGCGCATCCACATTCGGGCTTGGCCGGAAAGTGAAGCCCACCCTGGCCACCTTGTCGGGCACCTTGTTCCCGCTCACAAGACCGAAGTAATCAGACTCCCTGACCGTATGGACATCGGCGAAACTCACGGTAAACGCGCCCGTAAGTTCCAAATTTTCAGTCGTCTTATGCTTGGACATACTCACGACGATCTGCCGGTAATCATACTGTCCCGCCCACGCGGCCATCATCACGTCCGGCGTATGGTCCTTATCCCACGTCGCAATCATCACGCACGGCTGCGGCGTCGTCACAAGCGCATGCTCCGGCCCGAAATTCTTCCGCCCGGCCACTTCTTTGAAAGATTCGTTGGTGTTCATATCTTCAGGGGTTTGATCATTCGCATTTTTGCAGCCAGCCAGAAGAAGGAGAATGCAGGTCGCAAGGTAAAAGGTGGGTTTCATAAGTACCATAATGTCAATTTACTGCAAAGATACGAAAATATAGTATCCATAAAAAACCAGGGGTACCCGAAGATCCTGCCAAACAGCCGCACATCAACCATAGTTTTACGTGGCTCAAATGAGGGTCTTGGTGCGCAAAGAGCCGATTTGGTGGCGCACGGAACGAGGGCATCTGAGGGTCTAGAAGGGTGATCAATGCGCGCCAGTTTGGCGGTGGGAATGACGGAGTTCGACGGACTCAGCAACCCAGATAACGCCTTACCTTACCCTTGCCTTGAAGAAGGCGGAGTACTTGCCGGGCCAGTTGGAAGGGATCTCGTGCTGGAGTTCCGGGTAGAAGTACACTTCCTTGTCCGTCGACAGGAGGTTGTTGTACGGGGCGATGTTCGTGTGCGGAGGGCAGGTGCCGTCCTGGAGGCACACGCTGGCGATAACGGGGCAGGAGATGCGTGTGGCCAGGTTTTTCGTGTCGAAGTAGGATAAGAACCTGTACATGTCCTCGTCGCTCATCCCGGCCTCTTTCTGCTTTTTCCTGGCCGTGTCCCCGGGCCAGCTGACAATATTGAAGTAATCCGGATAATCTCCCAGGAAGGCAACGCAGGGGGCAATGGCGGCAAACGGATAGTCGCTCAATGCAGCGGCGGCATACGTGAGCGCACCGCCCTGGCTGGAACCCTCGGCAAAGAGGTTGTTCATGTCACTGGTAGGGCGCGTTGCCAGAAAGCGGATGGCCTGCACACAGTCCAGGAACGCCCCACGGTAATAGTAGCTGTCCCTGTCACCGAAGTTGTACGCGAACCAATCGCCATAAGGGTTCTTGAAATCCCCCTTACCATCGGGTTCACGCGAACTGGCCGGACGGTTGTTGAGGTATTGGCCGCGATGCGACAGGTAGAATTCAGCATATTCGGTCGAAGAACCGCCGGCAGGGCAATGGACCTTGGATTTTGAATTCTGCTCGTCGTAGCCGTAAAAATGCAGGAGCACTTTGTGCTTCTGGCCGTCCTGGGGCTCGCAATAGTAGCCGCGGATGATGACGGGATCGCCGGTTAGTCCATCCGGAACAGACTGCAATTCAACAAGATACACCTTCCTTGCGCTTGAACTCTTCGCGGTGATTTCCGTGAGTTCCGCCTTCATGTCGAGGGCTTCGAGCTGCTTCTTGCCGTCCTCCCAGAAGGTATCGAAATCGGCCTGTTTGTCCGGAGCGGAAACAATCTTGGTGGGAGAAATGCCGAAGATGAAACTGCGTGACAGCCTGCCGTCGACAGAGCAGACAGCGCGATAGAATCCGGGATCCAGATTCCCGTCGGTGGTCATATCGATGTCCAGCTTCCCTTTTGCGGGCACCTTCACAGTCTTTTCGACAGTAGTCACTTCCTTCTTCAGGTCGGTAGTGATCCGCATCTTTGCTTTCGCTTCCACCTCAACCTCGTTGGGGTTCTCCACGTGGATGGTCAAGCGCGGTCTGTCGGAAAACAACCACTCCTCCGTCACGGGAACGGAGGACTTGAGGTCCACCAGGTCCACAGGTTCGGGCACGGGTTCTGGTTCCGGCTCCGGAATCGGCTTGCTGCAAACAGAGGAAAGAATGACTGAAAGGGCAAGCGCTGTCAGGAAGAATGCAAATCTCTTATTCATAATCAATTGTTTACGCGAAAGTTACGACTGGCAAACGGCAGGGCAAGGCGCAGGGCGAGGTGCCAGTATTCCCAGTTATGGACGCCGTTGCGGACGCGCAGTTCACTCTTGACGCCGCGGTCGCGCATCTTCTGGTGAAGTGCCACGCTCAGGTCGAACAGGAAATCGTCGTCGCCGCAGTCGATGAACCAGCGGACGCCCTTCAGGCGCGCAATGGTTTCCTCGTCGGCATTGTCCACGAAATCCAGCGCAGAATGGTCACGGACGGACTTGGCCACGTAGTAAAGGCAGTCCTTGGGCGAATCCAGGGGCCAGACCTCATCGCCGGAGTTGTCCAGCCAGGCGCTCATAGCGTAGCAGCTGGAGAACATATCCGGATGCCGCTGGCAGTACACGACGCTGCCGCCGCCACCCATCGACAGGCCCATGACGGCCCGGTGGGCTTTGTCACCGATAATGTGGTATTTCTTCTCCACAAAGGGAATGAACTCCTGGAAGAAGAAGTCCTCATAGCTCCATCCGGGCATGTTGAAATAGCCGTTCCAGGTATGACGCGTGTCGGGACCGCCGGCATTGGGCATCACAATCACCATCTCGGAGGCTTCGCCCGTGCCCATGAGTTCGTCCACGACCAACTGCATGTTGCCCTTCCGGACCCACGACTGGTAGTCGTCGCTCAGACCGTGCAGAAGGTACACCACCGGCCAGGTCTTGCTGGAGAGTTCATAATGGTCCGGCAGGTACACGTTGAACATCACTTTGGCGTCCAGAATCGAGCTCTGAAGGCTGTCCGTGACCACTTTTCCCGCCCGGGCGGAGAGCGCCGGCACGAGGAGCGCCAGGCACAGAAGGGTGCATGCTTTTTTCATGATATCGGTTTTCTTTTACAAAATAAGTTATTCTGCTGAAGATAGGCAATCAGGTCCTCGTCGGCCGGCAACCAGCGGACGGAGGAAAGTTCTTCTGCCGAAAGCCACCGGGCCGCCTCATGTTCGTTCAGTTGCAGGCTGTCGCTTTTGAGGGAGCACAGGTAGCAGTGAAGTGTCAGATGGAAGGCCGGATAATCCCATTCCACCGTACGCAGGAAGCGGTCGACAGAGATTTCGACCGACAACTCCTCGCGGATCTCACGCACGAGCGCTTCTTCCGGCGTCTCCCCCGGCTCCAGTTTCCCGCCCGGGAACTCCCACCAGTCCTTCCAGTCCCCGTATCCCCGCTCGGTGGCGAAGATACGGTCTCCTTTCCGGATGACGGCGGCAACGACTTCGATCCTTTTCATCGGCTTAGAAACGAACCTTGATGAAGACCGGGAAATGGTCGGAAGGCAACTTGGCGATGTGGCGCTCGAAAGACACCTCCGCAGGGAAATCCCCCGTCCGGTAGTTCTCGGCCAGTTCCAGGGGTTTCCGGTAGGTGTCAGTCCGGACGGCATACGCATCCACCTTGACGGCCGGGGACACGAAGATATGGTCGATCCGGCTGGCCGTGAAGCTGTTGGGGTCGTAGCCGTTGAACGTTCCGTTGGGGGCGAAACGGTCCGATGCGGCCTCGAAGGAGTCCGTCAGGACGTCCGAATCCGTGAATGTGGAATAGATTTCGTTGGTCTGGTCCACGTTGAAGTCCCCCGTCACGAACACGGTTTCGGAAGGCTTGCACATGGACTCGATGCGGCTCACGATCAGTTTTGCGCTTTCCGCCCGGGCCACCACGCCCACATGATCCATATGGAGGTTGAAGAACCATATCTTCTTGTGCGAAATGCGGTCCTTCAGGTGCACCCAGGTGCAGATGCGCACGCATGCGGCATCCCAGCCCAGGCCGGGCTTCTCCGGCGTCTCCGAGAGCCAGAACCAGCCCTTGTCCAACAGGTCGAAGCGGTCCTTCCGCCAGAACACCGGCTCGAACTCACCGGCTTCCACACCATCGTCCCGTCCCACACCAACAGCATCATAATCAGGAAGTTCCGCCAGCATGTCGTGCAACTGGTCCACGAGGACCTCCTGGCTTCCGAAGATATCGGGACGCTCGTAGCGGAGCAGTCCGCAGATGACGGGGCAGCGGCTGTCCCAGTCATTCCCCCGAAGCGAATCGCCCCGGTTCTCGTACCGGATGTTGTACGATCCTACCTTCAGGGAAGCCTCCTGGCTGCAGGATACCAGAGCCAGAGCCAGGAGGATTGTAAAGATTAATCTGCCTTTCATAGGATGATGCAGCTAATGGGCGGCGATGAAATCCAGGATGGTCCGATAGTACAGCATCTGGTTGTCGATGCCCTTGTATCCGTGACCTTGGCCTTCCATGATCAGGAACTCCACCGGTTTCCCTTCCGCCTTCAAAGCGTCGTAGAGCATCTGGGAGCCACCGATATCCACGCGGTCGTCGTGGTCGCCGTGGATGAGCAGCAGCGGGCCGCTGATCTTGTCCACGTGACTGATGGGCGAACGGTCCATCAACTTATCCTTTTCGGTCACGGGATCGCCCGCCTCCAGATAATCCCAGTCGGGGATATTGGAGTGGTAGTGTTCCCAGATGATGTCGCAGAAACCCGCCACGGCCACGCCGAAGCCGAACGGGAAGGAAGCCTTGAAACCGTTCACCTCGCCCGGGAAGGTCATCAGCCGCATCGTCTCATAGCCGCCGTGGCTCATGCCGAAACATCCCACTCTTTCCGGCGGAATGCCCAGCATTTCGGACACATAGCGGGCGCAATAAATCATGTCGATGGTCTCGTTGCCGCCCAGGTCATGGTCATTCAGGGCTGCGAAGTCGCGCCCGAACCCGCTGGATCCACGGGGCGAAGCGCTCAGCACATACATACCCGCGGCCGTAAAGATCTGATGCTCCATGTCATAGGCGTTATCACCGCCATAGAAAGACATCACCATCAGGCGGGCCTGGTCGGCCGGAAGCGGATGCTCAGGCACCATCAGGTACGCGTGCAGCAGGCGGGTCTCCCCCGTCGCCGGGTCAATGTCGAAGGTCGGGATGCTCAACTTCTGCGCGTGGGAGGTAATCATCGACTTCTTGATGTCCTCCGGGAGGTCCACCAGCACAGACTGCTTCAGGGCACCGTCCGCAAACTCGACCGTCCAGACCTGGAAGAGGATGTCCGTCGCACCGGCGGTGAAATACATTTTGTTCCCAACCGTCGTCTTGAGGGTCAGCGTAGCGGGATAGTGCGCGCAGGTCAGCTCCTTCCCGTCCGGATCGAGGACGGCAACGTCCGAGCCTTCCGGACTGGTACGGACGGTGGCGAGGTATTTCCCGCCATCGACATCCAGCCATTTGGCATCCACATCCTGGCTGTAGGAAGTCACAGGACGGACTGCCCCGGTAGTACGATCATAGGCGTACACATTGGCAAAGCCCGTCTGGTCCGACAGGAAATAGGCCACATCCGCCGAGTACCACGGGGAAATGACCGCGCAGCCGGACAGGGAGGCCTCCAGGGAAGGGTCGGTGATGACTTTGTACTCCCCGGTCGCATAATCCAGGTAGGCGATGTTCGTATAGGTCCGGTTCACGTTCTTGAGGACCGTCAGCAGGCAGCCGGTGTCGTCCGGGCTGGAAGCGATCTCCGTCCAGGTCATCCGGAAGTCCGGACGGTCGGTGCAGACGGTCTTGTCCTCCAGGGTCTTGAGGTCCAGGATATGGAACTCGTCCACATGGTCGTCCCCCACCTGGCTGATGCGGGCCACATAGAAGGCCTTGTCCTTTGCGTCGTTGAAACTCCAGCCGTAGATGTACGGGACATCGGTGAAACAGGTAGTCTCCCCCGTCTCCGGATCCATCCGGTACAGGTCGATCTTCTCGTCGTTCCGTTGATCTCCCATCCAGTACAGGTATCCGTCCTTGTCGTTCCAGGAAGGGCTCCAGAAATTCTTCTTGGACCAGTCGTCGGAGGAGATGATTCTGCCCTTGCTGATGTCGGTTTCCTTCTCCAGGTCCAGCATCACGAGCGGGCTCGGCTCATCGTTGCGGAGGTAGTACAGTTTGGTCGCATCGTCAGATAGATAGAATCCCCAGGTCGAATAAGGGAAACCCGTCAGAAACGACATCACGTCCACTTCCCGGTCGATGAACGGGACCAGCCCCTCCTTCTTTCCGGACGAGCAGGAACTGAAAAGGAATGCTGCCGTCAGCAGCATTCCCATTAGATAGATCCTTCTCATTACTTTCTCCAGAACTCGTTCTGATCTTCATTGGTGAGAGCCTTGTTGTAGAGCATCTCGACTTCCGGAATCGGGAGCATGAAGCGCGGGCTGTCGGCAGGAAGCTGCTTGACGCTGGCCCAGTGCTCGGGATCCTTCGTGCGGTCGAGGGCCTGATGCAGACGCTTGATGTCGTGCAGGCGGAAGCCCTCGCCGTAAAGCTCCTTGCGTCGCTCCATGTAGATGTTCTCCAAAGAGCCACTGGTCGGGCTCGCACCGCGGGCAACCTGCAGGGCGTTCAGCACGCTCTTGGCGTTGCCGCCGGTATGGGCTTCACACTCGGCCTTGATCAGGTACGCCTCCGCGATACGGGCCAGTACGAAGTCGGCGTCACCCACCAGCGAACGGTGGCTGAACTTGCTGGTGAACCAGCCATCCTCCGCGAAGAAGAAGAAGGGGAAGAGTTTGCGGCAATCCTTATCCTCGAAACTGTCACGGAAACGCTTGGTCCAGCGGACGGTGCTGTAGCCGTACAGCGGTTCCTCAAAGTAATCGGACTCGTACGGGCCGTCCAGATATTCCGTGTCGTTGATATTGGCCTTGCCCGTCGCGTCTGCGCTGTAGCAGGCGGTGGCCAGATAGTAGAACGACGGGATGGATGCGTAGTAGCTGGACGTGGTGGCGTTGAACGCATAGTACATCAGCCACTCGTCGTTGGGGTCCTTGAAACCGGCGCGGTATTCGTCCTTGCTCATCAGGTTGCTGCCGGAGAAGTTGTTTCCGGCGGCCTCCTCGGCGAACTTCTTGGCGTTCTCCCAGTCGCCCATCTCCAGGTAGGCGCGCGCCATGAACAGGGCGCAGGCCTTGGGGGTGAAATAGTCCCGGTTGGCGGCGGAGCAGTGCTGACGTCCATAGTCCAGGTCCTTCAGCGCCTGCTCGTAGGTTTCCTTCAGGCTGGCTCTGCCCTGATGCTCGACGGCGGCATCGGCCGGCTTGAGTCGGAGGATGATGCTGGGGGCGTCGGGATTGATGGAATAAGCCGGCGAGAACATGCGGGCAAGGCGGAGGAGCATGAAGCCTCGGAGGGCATACGCCTGGCCGAGGACATCTTCCAAACCGGCTTCCGCCTGCGTGTCGGTCATATAGGCGATGATGTTGTTGGCAGCATCCACACCCATGTAGTCATACTGCCAGATGTAGTTGGAATAGCCAAACCACCAGGGATCTGACTCGGGAACCTGGGAATAGGTATAGGAATAGAGGTTCCAGTTATACGTGTCGATACCGTAATTGCCGGTGGTCATGAGGGCGTCCTCGCCCATCACCTCGGACATGACGGTGCCGAGCGTGTTGGTCAGATAGTAGCCGATCCACTTGATGCCGCCGTTCAGGGCCGTCTGGGCAGAAGCGACCGTAGAGAATATCTGCGAATCGGAAACCGCGTTGGAGGGAACCGGATTCAGTTTTTCCTCAGAGCAGGATAACAGGCCGAACAGGGCGATGGCTGCAATATATATCGTCTTTTTCATAATCCGTTCAAATCTAGAAAGTGATGTTCACACCAAAAGTATACGTGCGGCTGAGCGGGATGTAGTTGGGATAGGCGTCATAACCTCCGAAACCGAAGATGTCGATGTCGTCATAACCCTTGTAGCGCTTGTCCTTGAACACGGTGTACAGGTTGTCGGCGTTCACGTAGAAGCGGACGGCGGAAATGGCGCCGCCCTTCTTGAGCAGGGACTTGGGCAGGCTGTAGGACAGGTTCACATTCTTGAGTTTGAGATAGGTGGCGTCATACAGGAAACGCGTGCTGGGCGAGTTGCTCTGGTTGTCATTGGAGTTGATGTACCTAGGCACGTCCGTGTCGGTGTTGGACGGCGACCAGGCATTGACCTCGTCCGCATTGATGTTCTTTCCGGAATTGTTGCCCTCGTGCATCATATTCGCATACAGGGTGTCATAGAACTTGCCGCCCAGGTTGTAGTAGATCATGAAGGACAGGGCAAGGCCTCCCCAGGAGATGTTGTTGGTCAGGGAACCGTAGCCCCAGGCGGTGGCGCGGCCCTGCTGGTCGTAATCGGCCAGGGAGTAATTGTTCGTGGTGCCATCACCCTTCTTCCAGAGCGGATCACCGTTGGCGGGATCGACACCCATCCAGGTAGGCAAATAGAACTCGTACTGGCTCGCGCCCACCTTCCAGATCTTCTTGGTGTCGCTCATCGTAATGTCGTCGTCACCGGCCAGGTCCAGGATCTGGTCACGGCTCGTAGCGAAGTTGAAGGCGAAGTCCCAGTTGAAGTTGTTGGTCTGCACGGGAATGACGTTCAGGACCAGTTCAGCACCCTTGTTCTGCACCTTGGCGAGGTTCATCATCACACTGTTGATACCGTGGGAAGCCGGGAGCGGAAAGTCATAAAGGAGGTCGTCGGAGGTCTTGACGAAATACTCGACGGAACCGGTGATACGGTTCTTGAAGAAACCGAAATCGAGACCGACGTTGAGCATCTTCTGCTTCTCCCATCCCAGTTCAGGATTGGACAGGGAGGTGTGGCCGAGACCGGAATTGTAACCGTACTGGTAGTCGCTGGAGGAGGTCCAGAGGCCCAGGGACTGATAGCGGTCAACGCCGGCATTGTTGCCGGAAGTACCATAGCTGGCGCGGAGTTTGAGGTCGCTCAGCAGGTCGGAATCCTTCAGGAAATTCTCCTGCTTGATGCGCCAGGAGGCGCCCACGCTGAAGAAGTTACCCCACTTGTTGTCCGCACCGAACACGGAGGAACCGTCGCGGCGGAACGAACCGGAGAGGAAGTATTTCTCGGCATAGTTGTACTCGGCGTGACCCAGGTAAGACATCAGGGCGGCGTCCGTGTACCAGGAAGTGATGGACTGCGGCGTGCTGGCGCCGGCCAGTTCGGTCATGAAGTCGAAGGCGAAATTCGTGGCGGTACCGTCGAAACGGGTTATCCGGCTCTGCCAGTACTCGTAACCGGCCATTGCGGAGAACGTGTGCTTTCCGCCGAATGTGCGGTTGAAGTTCAGCGTTGTGGTGCTGGTGTACATCAGGTCGCTGGTCTGGGTGCGTCCGCCGCGGCCGCTGTAGGCCGGGCCGTCACCGTGATACTTGTTCCAGTAGAAGATATCGTACACTGAGACATAGTCGGGAGAGAAGGTCGTCCGGGCGGTGAGACCGTCCATGAACTTGACTTCCGTGAAGAAGGAAGCCAGGAGGCGGGCCGTATTGGCCTGGTTGATGTTCATATACGGGATGGCGACCGGGTTGAAGTCCTTGGCGGCGGGGTTGGTCCAGTTGTACTGCTTCTCGCCGGCTTCGTCCAGGATGTAATTACCGTTGGAGTCCACCTTGTACACAGGAACAGCATTCGGGAAGGAAACCGCATTGTACAGCGGGGAGGCGCCGGCGCTGGAAGCCCGCTCGGAAACCTGGGTGGCGTAGGAGAACACCACGTTCATTCCGCCCTTGAGCCAGGGCTTTACCTGGGCTTCGATGTTGGCTTTGCCGGAATAACGGGTATAGCGGGCGGTCGGGGTGGTACCCGACTGGTCGAAATAACCGCCCGAGAAGAAGTAGTTCACCTTGTCGGTACCTCCGGAATAGCTCAGGCTGTAATCTTGGGTATAGCCTTTCTGCATAACCTCATCCTGCCAGTCGGTGTCGATGACGATCTTGGCGCCGCTGGCCACGTTGCCGCTGGCATCCAGGGGATAATCCGTGTTGTACGGATTCCAGGAGAAGTAGCCCTGCGCCTGGGCGTTGGCCCATTTGTAATCCTGGCCCTTGGACGGATCGGCCGTATCCATATAGCTGTCAAAGACGAGTTTATAGTACTCGGCCGAGCTGGCCATCTTGTACTGCTTCGGGACGGCGGAGATGCCATAGGAAGCGTTGAAATTCACATGGCCCTGGCCGGCCTTGCCGCTCTTGGT
>JAEEGL015843840.1_pt1 | contig 19125 bp, 15 predicted proteins | sample 9134231 | NCBI WGS metagenome assembly JAEEGL01 (sample SAMN16246548, study PRJNA631951) | gut metagenome | biome: gut microbiome; feature: rumen; material: fiber-attached | host: Bos | place: Iran: Karaj | collected 2018-10 | reverse complement strand
CGTATGGCGTACCTTGGGGGACTCGAACCCTCGACCTACTGCTTAGAAGGCAGTTGCTCTATCCGGCTGAGCTAAAGGTACAGACGAGGTACGGCCCTCCGCGGTGCGGGAGCCGCGCATGGAGCGGGTGATGGGAATCGAACCCACATGACCAGCTTGGAAGGCTGGTGTTCTACCACTGAACTACACCCGCGGATTTTCAGCGCGCTTACATATGATATCACTTCTTTTGGCGTTTGTCAAGTCTTTTTTGCATTTTTTTGCCGCACATACGGACGCGCGCGCGGTGGCATACTGAATAAGGATCGCCCGATCCAATCTTACCGGGAGAAACGATACGATGGAGAACAAAACGGCCAACTACTGCATCGCCTGCACGGTCACGCAGTGCCGCCACCACGTCAAAACGGCGAATTACTGCGCGCTGGACAAGGTGCTTATCGGCACGCACGAGGAGAACCCGACGGCGTCGGAATGCGTGGACTGCGAATCCTTCGCCGCGGACAAAAGCAGCGTACAGGGCAGTCTGTAAAACGAGGGAGGGTCGGCTGTGCCGATCCTCCCTGCCTTTTTTGAGAATTCAGAACAGTTCCAGAAACCGTATCCGTTCCTTCTCCGCCGTGACCTCGCGTCCCGACAGGGCGGCGAGAGGTCCCTCCGCCGCCTCCGGAAAGCGGATCCGGTACGCGTACAGCGCCTGGTGCGTCCAGCCGAGCGCGCGGTCGCCGCGCAGGACGCCGTATTTCCCGTCTCCGAGCAGCGGATGCCCGATCGACGCCAGATGGGCGCGGATCTGATGCGTCCGTCCGGTCAGCAGATCGACTTCGAGAAGCGAAAGATCGTGCTCCGCGCTGTACGCAAGGACGCGGTACGCGGTGAGGATCTTCTTCCATTCCCCGCCGGGACGATCCGCGACGGAAACGGTCCTCGTCACGGGATCCTTACGCAGATATCCTTCCAGCGTATCAGCCGTCTTCGGCATGGCGCCGTGCACGGCGCAGAGATACGTTTTGCGGACGGCGCCGAGGCGGATCTGCTCGTTCATGGCGCGGAGCGCCGCCGCGTTTTTCGCGGCGATCAAAAGCCCGCCCGTATTGCGGTCGATCCGGTTGCAGAGCGCGGGGGAAAAGGAATGCTCGGACGCGGGGTCGTATTCCCCGCGCTGGTACAGATAGGCGCGGATCTGAAAGATCAGCGTCTCGCGCACGGGGATGTCCGATGAGCCCGGCTCGTCCGGATCGCCCGGATGCGCAAGGACGCCCGGCTCTTTCTCCGCGATCAGATACTCGGCATCTTCATACGCCACACGGAAGCGGGGACGGATGCGGGAGTACTCCTCGCCGGAAGGCGCGTCGCCGAAGAACTCGTCGGGGATATACATGTCCACCGTATCACCGGGGGCAAGCGCCTGCTGCGGCTGCGCGCGGCGCCCGTTCACCTTGATCCGCTTCGTGCGGATATACTTATACATAAGGGAGGTGGGCAGCCCCCGGATCGCTTTCGCAAGGAATTTATCCAGCCGCTGCCCACTGTCGTTCTGATTGACGGAAAAGGAACGCATTACTTCGTGCCGAAGAGACGGTCGCCCGCGTCGCCGAGGCCGGGAACGATATACGCGTGCTCGTTCAGACGCTCGTCCATCGCGGCGGTATAGATATCGACGTCCGGATGATCCGCCTGCACTTTCGCGACGCCCTCCGGCGCCGCGACGAGGCAGAGAAGCCGGATCGCGCCGGGCATGACGCCCTTTGCCTTCAGCATGGAAAGCGCGTCCGACGCCGAGCCGCCCGTCGCCAGCATGGGATCGCACAGGATCACCGTCCGCTTTTCGATATCGTGCGGGAGCTTGCAGTAATACTCGACCGGCTTGTGGGTGTCCGGATCGCGGTACAGACCGATGTGGCCGACCTTGGCGGCGGGGATGAGCCCGAGCAGACCGTCCACCATGCCGAGGCCCGCCCGGAGGATCGGGATCACGGCGACCTTTTTCCCTTTGATCTTTTTGGCGGTCATGTGGGCTACGGGCGTGTCGATCTCAACGTCCTCCAGAGGGAAATCGCGGGTCAGCTCGTATCCCATCAGCATCGTGATCTCGTTGAGAAGCTGACGGAAGTCCTTGCTGCCGGTATTCCTCTCGCGCATGATGGTGAGTTTGTGGATGATCAGCGGATGCTCGAGAACATGAAGTGTACCCATACTTTTCATTTCCGCTTCCGTCGGGAAGCGCCTTTCTGTTTCCTTATGTCTTCTGTCCGTTCCTGTCTCTGCGGCTGAAGCCACCGTTATTATTATACTACCCTTCGCGTGCCATTGCAACCCCCCGCCGCCCGATTTGTCGATTTTAACCGAAGCCGCGCGGCAGGGGGTGCGATTTCTCCCCTCCGTCTATTGACTTTTTCGGCGCGGTATGGTATGATTGTCCCGTCGGGCGTTTTCCTTTCCGCGTCAAGCGCAGGCTGCTCTCTCAGGTAAACGCTCTTTCATTATCGATATTCATTCGGCGGCGGGTACCCTCCGCCGCCGGATCGGAAGGAGCCGTCATGCCCGAAGCGTTCCCCGTCCGTCCGCGCGCCGCGATCCTGACGCTCGGATGCCGCGTCAATCAATACGAATCCGACGCCGTTGCCGGTGCGCTCGAAGCGGACGGCTTCGACATCGTGCCCTTCGGCGCCGAGGCGGACGTCACGATCATCAACACCTGTACCGTGACCGGCGAGAGCGACCGGAAATCCCGCCAGCATATCCGCCGCGCCGCCGCGGCGAATCCGGGCGCGCCGCTCATCGTGACCGGCTGCTTCTCCGAGATCTCGCCAAGCGAAGCCGCCGCCATCCCGGGGGTGAGCGCCGTCGTCTCCAACGCCGACAAAGGGCGGATACCGGCGCTTGCGCGCGCGCTTCTCGCGGGATGGGCGGACGCGCCGGCGGAGGAACGCCCGCTGACGCTGCGCACGCCGCGCCGCTGCCGTTCCTTTATAAAGATCGAAGACGGCTGCGACAACCGCTGCGCGTACTGCATCATCCCCGCCGCGCGCGGGCCGGTGCGGTCCCGGACGCCGGACGACGTCGCCGAGGAGGTCGGACGGATCGCCGAGGCGGGCTGTCAGGAGATCATCCTCACCGGCATAGAGACCGGCGCGTACGGGCGGGACGTGCGCGGCGCCTTCGATCTCGGCACGCTGCTCGTCCGCCTCGGCTCCATCCCCGGCGTGCGCCGCATCGGCATGGGTTCCCTCGATCCTTCCCTGCTCCGCGACGGATTCCTCGAGGCGGCCGCCTCCGTCCCCGCGGTGCTGCCGCATTTTCATCTTTCTCTGCAGAGCGGCTCCTCTTCCGTTCTCCGCCGGATGCGCCGCCCGTACAACGCGGCGCAGGCGATGGAGCGGATCCGCTCCGTGCGGCGGTATTTTCCGGACGCGATGCTGACCGCCGACGTCATCGTCGGCTTCCCCGGCGAGACGGATGAGGAATACGCCGAGACGGTCTCCTTCTGCCGCGAAGCGCGCTTTCTGCACATGCACGTTTTTCCTTACTCGCCCCGTCCCGGAACGGAGGCGGCGGACATGCCGCACCAGATACCGCCCGCGCTCCGGCGGCGGCGCGCCGAGGATCTGGCGGCGCTCGACGCGCAGGTGCGGCGGGAACTGCTTGAAGAATACGCCGAAGCGCACCGGGAGGACCCGGTCGAGGTGCTGATCGAGGAGGAAGAGGACGGCGAGCTGAACGGGCACAGCGAGCACTACGTCGAGCTGCGTTTTCCGCTCGGGAACGGGGAACCCGGCGAGATCATCCCCGTGCGCATCACCGGAACGGACGGGTGCGTCTGCCGCGGGGTGCGCGAGTGAAAGCGACATTACAAACACGCAATTAATCGGTGCCTCTGTCCAATGACCAATGGGGCAAGCGACAATTTCCGGATAAATCATTGACTTTCTGCGCCGATTATTGTATAATAGCCATAGAAACGTCACGAAGGAATGCAAACTTCGGGTTTTCCCGCATGAGTTGCGATCGTCCTCCGCGGCGTTTTTTATGTTTTAAAAGTATGGAACGAACTGTATTATATTTTCATTCAAAAGTGTTGACTTTATGGAAGAATTGTGGTATACTGTTACCGTTAGAGGTTCCCAACCTACGTTGAGTCGCCAGAGCGGCGGCAACAGACGTACTGCTTGCCGTCGCTGAATTGGCGATGGTTGAAGCGGGAGCCTCTTTCATTTTTGTCGGTAGTTTTTGAATATTTCTTGTGTTTTTCGTTTACCAAATACTTCTCCTTCGTTGCCATATAATCAACTCTCCCCGGACGCCGCCCGCAGGCGGTATCCGGGGAGAGTTTTCCGTTATAAAGGATTCAATACGTGCTGATCGGGAGCGACTCGTCGTCCTTTCCCTTCTCGATGGCGCGGATCTGCACAAAATAAGAATAACTGTCGTTGACGCGGATCTCGACGCGGTCGCCGACCCGGCTGCCGAGCACCGCCTGCCCGAAGGGCGATTCCTTGCTGATGCAGCCGCTGAAGACGTCGTTGCGCAGCGTCGTGACGATCGTGACGACGCGCTCCTCCTCCTCGTCCTCATCGTACAGCGTCACCCGGTCGAACAGTCCGACCGTCCCCTCTTCGGAATCCGTGTCGATGATGACGGCGGTATCGATCATGCTCTGCAGATACCGGATGCGGGAATTGTTCTGGTTCAGCGCGCGGCGCACGGAATGGTATTCGTCGTTCTCGCTCAGATCCCCCAGATCCCGCGCTGCCTTGAGCTGTTCCTTGAGCCGCGGACGGATCACGCCGATCCGCTCGTCGATCTCCGCCTGCATCTTCTGTATGTCGACCTTCGTCAATTCGTCGTGCATGCCTCATTCACCTCGCAGTACCGTCGGCTTACGCCGTAACGAACATAGTATAGCACGGCGGGGGACGGCTGTCAACGGCTTTGTGTCAGAAAATCGTCCGGAATCCGACAAAGGGGGATTGATTGCGGGCGGGAAATCTGCTATAATATCTGTATATTGACAAAAATCAATGAACAGGGACGTTCTATGCGATACATCGTTCTCGATCTCGAATGGAATCAGGCGCTCTCCAAGGAAGCGGCGAACGCGCGCGGCTTTCATCTCGCGGGGGAGATCATCCAGATCGGCGCCGTCCGCCTCGGCGAGGACCGCCGCGCCGCCGACACCTTCCGCCGCGTCGTCGCGCCGAAGATCTACAAAAAAATGCACTGGAGCGTACGGAAGCTGACGGGGATCAGCACGCAGAGTCTCGCCGAAGGGATGGCGTTCCCCGCCGCCTACGAGGAATTCCTCGCGTGGTGCGGCGAGGACTTCGCGCTCCTCACCTGGGGACCGGACGACGTTCCCATGCTCCTCTCCAATCTCCGTCTGCACAAGATCCCCGCGCCGGATCCGCTGCCCGCCTATGATCTGCAGCGGATCTACAGCCGTACCGTCTCCGGAGAGAAAAAACAGTGCTCGCTCGCCGACGCGCTCGCCCGGCTGGAGATCACGGACGTGTGCCCGCCGCACGACGCGCTGAACGACGCTTTGAACACCGCGCGGATCTGCGAAAAGATCGATCTCGACGATGCCGTCGCCCATTACGGGGACCCGGTCAAGCTGGCGTCCGAGCCGCCGCAGCTCCCTCCGGGAGAGATCAAGGAATACGCCTCCCTCAAGGAGATGGAGACGGAGGATCCGACCGCCGAGGTCGTCTGTCCGGAATGCGGCGCGCCGCTCGCCTTCGGTCGCTGGCTTCGCCGTTCCCCCGGCAAGAAGACCGCGGGCGCCGCGTGCGGCTGCGGGAAGATCTTCATGCTCCGGCTGCGCTGGTATACGGACGAGGAGTCCGGCCGCGTCACTTCCGTCCGTTCCCTCGACGAATCCAACGAAGAGCAATGGGCGTCGTATCAGCGGCATCTGCACCGCCGCCGACCGCGCCGCCGGCGTTCCTCGAAAAAGACGGCTCCGACCGAGCACCCCGCTCCCGCATCCGAAGAATAACAAGACACCGCCGCACGGCACGCCGCGCGGCGGTGTTTCCTTTCAATCCGGTTTCCTCACGCGGAAAAGCAGCCGCGCAAGCGCGCGACCGTGAAACGGGATCAGCGGATACAGGTATCCGCGCCCGCCGCACGGCGCCCGGTTCGCCGCGAGCAGTACGATATTCACGACGATGCCCAATGCGAACCCCCACACGTCGAAGAGCGCCGTCAGCGTAAGCAGCATCAGCCGCACATATTTGAAGGCGTACCCAAGCTCGTAGCTCGACTGCGTGAAATTGGCGATGCCGACGACCGCCATATACAGGATGACGTCCGGGGAAAGCCAGCCGACCGTCACGGCGAAATCGCCGAGCAGAAGCCCGCCCACAACGGACAGCGAATTGGACAGCACGTTCGGCGTATTGAGGGAAGCGAGCTTCAGCCCGTCCAGCGCGAATTCCGTCAGATAGAGCTGGAGCAGGATCGGCAGCGCGCCCGGATTCTGCGGGACGATGAGACGCAGCGCCGGCGGGATCCACTCCGGGTGCATCAGGAAGAGATACCACAGCGGCGTCACGAAAACGGCGATCAGGAATACGGCGTGGCGCAAGAGGCGCAGATACGTGCCGGTCATCGGGGAGACGTAATAGTCGTCCGTCTCCTGCAGGAAATCGAACAGCGACGTCGGCAGGATCATCGCCTCCGGGCTGTTGTCGCAGAGCAGCACGACGCTCCCCTCGAGCACGGACGCCGCCGCGGCGTCCGGCCGCTCCGTCATGCGCAGGCGCGGGAACGGATTGTACCAGCGGCGGCGCATCAGCACCTCGGCGACGCTCTGATGCCCGAGCACGAGAGAATCCGTCCGCATCGTCCGCAAAGCCTCTCCCAGACGCGCCACGTATCCCATGTCCGCGCGGTCCGCCATGTACACGAGCGCAAGATCGGTACGGGAGCTGGCGCCGGCATTGACGTATTCCACCGTCAGCGCCGGGCTGCGGATGCGGCGGCGGATCATGGACGCGTTGAAAAGAAGCGTTTCGACGAACCCGTCACGGCTCCCGCGCATGACGCGGTCGTTCTCCGGCTCGCTCGCCTCCCGCGCCGGATAGGAACGCATATCGAGGATCACGCCGCACGCGCCGAAGCCTTCGCACAGATACGCGCAGCAGCCGGATAGCACCGCGAGGAGCAGCCGGTCGACCGAATCCGTGCACACCGTCTCCGCGGCGGGAAGTGAAGACTGCGCGAAGCGCTCGGCTGAGCCCGGCGAGCCGTCGCCGAAATCCGCGACGGACAGAAGATGCGTGAGCAGCTTCTGAAAGGTCCCCGTCTGCATGAATCCCTCAAGGTAATAAAAGACCATGCGCGTACCGCCGACCGTCAGCGGCCGGCGGATCAGATCGAAACTGCTCCCGATCCGGAGCAGCCGGTCCATCAAAAGGATATTGTCGTCGTACGACGCGCCGAGCGTCCGATGAAACTCCTGCACAAAATGCGCCCCCGTTCTCTTTCTCGCGAAAAGTATGGACGGGGACGCGCGGTTTTATTCATTTCTCCGGGTTATTCCTTCGGTTTGAAAAACTGATAAAAGAAACAGGGGATCATGCCGTTGTAGAGCTTGCGCACCTTGTCGGCGCGCCGTCCGTACAGCCGCTCGAACGTCTCGCACGGCGTAAGGACGTAGATCTGCCAACGGCCGAGGCGGGAGAACGCCCGCCCCATATCCCGGTACAGCTGCTCCGCCTCCCCTGCGGTGAGCATGCGCTCGCCGTAGGGCGGGTTCGTCACGATCGTGCCGCGGCGTCCTCCGGTCTCGATCATAAGCGCGTCCGCCTCGAAGACGCGGACGTGTTCCGCGACGCCGGCGCGTCCGGCAGCTTCCGCGGCGATGCGGACGGAGCGCGGGTCGATATCGGACGCCTCCGCCGAAAAAGCGCTGTCCCGGACGACGAGATCTTCTGCTTCCTCCCTCGCCGCCTTCCACAGCGGCGCCGGGAACTGACCGTACGTTTCGGCCGCGAAGGAGCGACGCGCGCCCGGCGCGATCCGGAGCATCTGCATCGCCGCCTCGATCGCGATCGTGCCGGAGCCGCAGAAGGGATCGCAGAACACAACGTCCTCGCGGGGACGGGAGAGCGCCGCCATCGCGGCGGCCAGCGTTTCCCGCAGCGGCGCCGCCACCGTCTCCGGGCGGTACCCGCGCTTGTGCAGCGGCGTGCCGGACAGATCGATCATCAGCGTCGCCGTATCTTTCAATATAAAGAATTCGACCTGATAGACCGTGCCGTCCTCCGGCAGCGTCCCGAGCCCGAATACGCGCCCGAGGCGCGTTGCGATCGCCTTCTTGACGATCTTCTGGCAGTCGGGGATCGAATGGAGCGCGCTCTTGACGGCGTGCCCGCCGACGGGGAACGCGCCCGTCTTCCCGATCCAGTCCTCCCACGGCAGAGCGGCCGTCCCGTCGAAGAGCGCCGTGAAGGTCGGCGCGGAGAACGATCCGAGCGCCAGATAGACCCGCTCCGCGTACCTGAGAAAGATCTGCGAACGGGCGGCGCCCGCCTCGTCCGCCTCAAAGGTGATGCGCCCGTCGATCGTCGAGAGGCGGCGGTAGCCGAGCGCCTCGATCTCCGCGCCGAGGAGCGCCTCCAGACCGAACAGACAGGTCGCGGTATACGTCATCATACGCCATGCCCCCGTGCAGCGTCGCTGTTTTTCAATTTGTCCAGAACGGATGCCTTCGGCAGAGTGAAGCTGAAGCGGCACCACTGCCCCGCCTCGCTCTCCGCCCAGATCTTCCCGCCGTGCGCCTCGATGATCGCGCGGGAGATATACATCCCGAGCCCCACGCCGGTCTTGTCCAGCCCCCGGCTCTTGTCGCTCTTGAAGAAGCGGTCGAACACGTGCGGCAGATCCTCCTCCGAGATACCGACGCCCTCGTTGAAAACGCTGACGCAGACGCGCCGGTCGTGCTCCGTGATGCGGATCCGGTATTTCCCGCCGTCGCGGGAGAATTTGATCGCGTTGTCACAGATATTGTACAGCACCTGATGGATCGCGTCGCGGTCGGCGCAGACCTCCATGCGCTCGTCGTCGCATTCGAACGAAACGTCGAGGGAACGCGCCTCGATCTTCTGCTCAAAGGAAATGAGGATCTGGCGGGAAAGCTCGCAGATATCGAAATTCGCCATCGTGAACTTCCGCTCGCCCGCCTGGATGCGGGAGATATCGAGCAGCGTGCTCACAAGACGGGAGAGGCGGTGCACCTCCGAGGAGATCACGCCGAGATAGTATTCCTGCTTCTCCGGCGGGATCGCGCCGGAGAGGATGCCGTCGATAAAGCCGGAGATCGACGTCATCGGAGTGCGCAGGTCGTGGGAGACGTTGGCGATGAAGGACCGCTGCATCTCGTCGATGGCGGCGAGCCCGTCCGCCATGTTGTTGAACGCCTGCGCCAGCTCGGCGATCTCGTCCGAACCGGTGACCGCCACGCGGACGTCGAACTTCCCGTCGGCGAACTGCTTCGCCGCGCGGCTCATGCTGCGCAGCGGCGCCACCATCCGTTCCGTCATGAAATACAGCGCGACGAGCGCCGCGAGCATGACCCACAGCGTCGACATGAGCACCGTCTTGTTCATCGCCTCGAGCAGTTCGCCCATGCCCTCGCTCTCCGTCGACGCGACGACCGCGCCGACGAATCCGCCGCTTGCCGTGCGGATCGCGGTACCGTAGGTGCAGTGGCTCGTCTGGAAGAAGCCGTCCAGCGTCCCGCGCCCGGAGATGCTCCCCTCCGTCATCAGCGCTTGGAGGACGGAATCGGGAAGGACGTATCGGCCGTCCGCGGCGGGGAGCGCGCTCTCCCCCGCCTCGGCGGCGCCGCTGCCGCCCGTGAACACCGTCTGCCCGTCCGCGTCGATGATCCACAGGATCATCTTATCCCCGTCGTCGGAGAGAAGGTCGATGACGGGCGAGAGGAGCGGCCCCTGCGTGTACAGGTACTCCTCGAAATCAGTGGCTTCCGCTTCGTAGAAAGAGTTGACCAGATACGAGCGGACGGTGCGCGCCGCGTTCGTCATCGTGTTCATCTTCACGTTGAGATTGTAGCCGTTGACGAGGGCGGAAAGGATCAGCGTCAGAAGCAGGAAGCTGAACAGAAGGATCAGCACGAAAACGGTCATATATTTCGTGAATACGCTCTTGAACATTTCCCGCTTCACCCCTTTCCCCGCCGGACGCGGATCCCGTATCGCAGGACGGGGCGGCGCGGCGCGAAGCGCCGACAGCCGTCCCGTTCTCGGTTATCTTACGTATTGGATCACTGGAGCAGCTCGAATTTATATCCGACGCCCCACACCGTTTTCAGCGTCCACTTGTCGGAGACGCCCTCGAGCTTCTCGCGCAGACGCTTGACGTGCACGTCAACCGTCCGGGAATCGCCCAGATAGTCGAAGCCCCACACCTTGTCCAGAAGCTGGTCGCGCGTGAACACGCGGTTGAAATTGGACGCGAGGAAATAGAGCAGATCGAGCTCCTTCGGCGGGATGTCGACCTTCTTCCCCTTCAGTTTCAGTTCGTACTTCTGGCGGCTGATCTCGATATTGTCGAACTTGATGACCTCGTCGTCGGCCTGATTGTCGTGCGACGCGTACCGGCGGAGCACCGCCTTCACGCGGGCGGACAGTTCTTTCATATCGAAGGGCTTGACCACGAAATCGTCCGCGCCGAGCTCCAGCCCGAGGACCTTATCGAAAACGTCGCCCTTGGCGGTGATCATTATGACCGGCTTGGAGGAGGACTCGCGGATCTCCCGGCAGACGGCCCAACCGTCCTTCTTCGGGAGCATGATATCGAGCAGGACAAGATCCGGCTCGTACATTTTGAAGTAACTCAGACCTTCCACGCCGTCCTTGGCCGTCTTCACTTCATAGCCTTCGTTTTCAAAATACAGACGGAGAAGATCGCAGATATTGCCGTCGTCATCCACGATCAGAAGTTTTGTTCCCATACGCTTCCCTTCACTTTCCTCAAAAATCGGGAGCCCCGTCCCGGTATGCGCGGCAAATGCGCGCTCATTATTTATTATACCACTGAAAACCGATTCTGTAAACAGTTTTTGTCAAATTACGGAAAAATAAAGAAAAAACTTTTCCGCGCGGCTTTTCCTATGGTTCAGTATAGCAGACGAAAGTGACGGTTCTGTGATACCCGTGTGATTTTCGCATAAAAACCGGCGGGAAATCCTTTCGGGAACGTAAAAATGCGGCGCGCGCTCTTGTAAAACGTCTTCGTTTCCTGTATAATATTTTCGTATACTGCGATCGGTCATCCTACACCGCTCAGCAAATCTTCCCGAAGGATGGAGCACACAATGAAACTCGGAATCATCGGTCTGCCGAACGTCGGCAAAAGCACGCTCTTCAACGCGATCACCGGCGCCGGCGCCGCCTGCGCCAACTACCCCTTCTGTACGATCGACCCCAACGTCGGCGTCGTGTCCGTGCCGGACAAGCGTCTCGACGTGCTCGCCGAAATGTACCACCCGCAGCTCTACACGCCCGCGGTCATCGAATTCGTCGATATCGCCGGACTCGTCCGCGGCGCGTCCCGCGGCGAGGGGCTCGGCAACAAATTCCTCTCCCACATCCGCGACGTGGACGCCGTCGTACACGTGCTCCGCTGCTTCGACAACGGAGATATCGTACACGTGGACGGCACCGTCGATCCGGTGCGCGATCTCGAAACGATCAACATGGAACTGATCTTCGCGGACATGGAAGTGCTGGAGCGGCGCATCGACAAGACGTCCAAGCTGATGAAGGGCGACAAAAAGCTCGCCGCGGAGCTCGCGCTGTATCAGCGGATCATGGACGCTCTGAGCGAGGGGAAGACCGCCCGTTCCCTCTCCTATACGGAGGAAGAAGCCGCCGTCGTCTCGCAGCTGGAGCTGCTCACCGCGAAGCCGATCCTCTACGTCGCCAACGTCAGCGAGGAGGAAGCAGCCTCCGTCTCGCCGGACAATCCGTACGTGCCCGGCGTGCTTGCCGCCGCGGCGGCGGAGGGCGCGGAGGTCATCCCTATCTGCGCGGAGATCGAGGCGGAGATCGCCGAACTCTCCCCGGAGGAAAAGAAGGAATTTCTCGCCGATCTCGGCATCGAGGAGAGCGGTCTCGACCGTCTCATCCGCGCCGGGTATTCCCTGCTCGGGCTCATAAGCTACCTCACCGCCGGACCGAAGGAGGTGCGCGCTTGGACGATCCGACGCGGCACCAAAGCGCCGCAGGCCGCCGGAAAGATCCACAGCGATTTCGAGCGCGGCTTCATCCGCGCGGAGATCGTCGCCTTCGACGACCTCGTCGCCTGCGGCTCCATGAACGCCGCCAAGGAAAAGGGACTGGTCCGCAGCGAGGGCAAGGATTACGTGATCGCCGACGGCGACGTCGTCCTCTTCCGCTTCAACGTCTGAGCGCCGCGATATTTCCGTTTTGCCCTTGACATCGGCGGGCAAGTGTGCTATAGTAAGACCGAAAAACAAGACCGTCGGGAGGTTATTTCATGGGAAACAAAAAGCTCCGCATAGGCTTCATCGGCACCGGCAGCATCGCGCACGATCATATGCGCGCGTATCTGCGCCGCATGGAGAAATACAATGATATCGAGATCGTCGCCGGCTGCGACATCATCCCCGGCAAGGCGGACGATTTCTTCCGTGAGTTCTCCGTTGACAACGTCCGCACCTACGTCTCCCACGAGGACATGCTCGACGCCGAAACGCTCGACGGCGTCTCCGTCTGCACGTACAACCGGCAGCACGCCGCGCCTACGATCGCCGCCCTGAAGCACGGCGTGAACGTCATCGTGGAGAAGCCCTTCGCCGTGACGCTGGAGGAATGCGTCGAGATGATGCGCGCCGAGAAAGAGAGCGGCAAGATCCTCTCCATCGGCTTCCAGCCGCGCTTCGACCGCAATATGCAGCAGATCAAGAAGATCGTCGATGCAGGCGAGCTCGGCCGCGTGTACTACATCCAGACGGGCGGCGGCCGCCGCCGCGGGATCCCCGCCTACAACGGCACGTTCCTCAAGGACGAGACGGCGGGCGTCGGCGCGCTCGGCGATATCGGCTGTTATTCGCTCGACATGGTGCTCAACGCCGTCGGCTATCCGACGCCGCTCACCGTCACCGGCTTCAAGGGCGCGTACTTCGGCAAGGATCCGCAGACGTATATCCCCCGCCGCAAGAACCCGGAATACCTGGCGCGGATCTTCACCGTGGACGACTTCGCGGGCGGGCTCATCCGCCTCGAGGGCGGCATCATCCTCGACTTCCGCATCTCCTGGGCAATGAATATGGACACTCCCGGCGACACGCTGATCCTCGGCACGAAGGCCGGGCTCCGCATCCCGTCGACGAACTGCTGGAACGGCTCCGTCGGCGGTCCGATGACGGTATACTGGGAGTGCGCCGGACAGTCCGTCGAAACGGTGCTGCCGATCCTGAAGGATTCCCCCGCGGACGGCGATCTCTGGGACCGCAAGATCGGCTCGTTCGTGACGGCGATCCGCGAGGGCGGCCCGGCGCCGGTCCCGTCCTCCCAGATCATCAAGAATCAGGCGATCATCGACGGCATCGTCCGTTCCGCCGAACTCGGCCGCGAGGTCGAGATCCATATCCCCGAGATCTGACCGTCCGCACGGTCCCGTCAAAGAAAGGAGAACGCCATGCTCAAGGATCAGCCCTGGCTCCTGTACGGATGGAATATCCGCGCGGAGTATGAAGAATGTCTCCGCGAGGGACGCGCCGTCGCCCCGTACAAAGGCGTCGTCGACGCCTTCTGCGAGATGGACGAAGATACCCGCCGCCGGTGCGAACCGGCGCTCCAGGCGCTCGCCCTCGCCATGACGCGCGAGCCGATCGCCGCCGATTTTCCCTACGAGGAACCGTCGGAGCTCGACGCGATCCTCGCCGCCGCCCCCTGCTCTGCCGCCGCGCCCGCGCTCCCGCCCCTTCCGGACGAGGAAACGCTCGCGGACCGCGTCGCCGGCGCGTGGATCGGACGGATCGCCGGATGCCTGCTCGGCAAGCCGGTCGAGGGCTGGAAGCGCGATCTGCTCTGGCCGGTCCTCCGGGCGACGGACAACTATCCGATGCACAAATATATCCGCGCGTGCGAGTTCTCGCCGGAGCTGATCGAAAAGTACGATCTGAGGGACTTGCCCGCGTGCTTCGCCGACAACGTGCACTACGCCTCCCCCGTCGACGACGACACGAACTATACCGTCTTCGCGCTCAAGCTCGTCTCCCGGTACGGACGGGACTTCACGCCCGCCGACGTCGCGGAGGGATGGCTCTCGTGGATCCCGGCGTTCGCCACCTGCACGGCGGAACGCGCCGCGTACCGCAATATCGCCGCTGGATATCTTCCGCCCGAGACCGCGACCCGCAATAATCCCTACCGCGAATGGATCGGCGCGCAGATCCGCGGCGACTTCTTCGGCTACATCAATCCGGGCGATCCGCTCGCCGCCGCGAAGACGGCGTTTCGCGACGCGTCGATCTCCCACGTGAAGAACGGCATCTACGGCGAGATGTTCATCGCCGCGATGATCGCCGCCGCCGCGGTCGAATCCGATATCCGTGCGATCATCGAGGCGGGGCTCGCCTGCATCCCCGCGAAATCCCGTCTCACGGCGGACGTGCGCGAGATCATCGCGCTGTACGACGCCGGAAAGACGGCGGACGAGATCATCGACCACATCCACAGCCGCTACGACGAATACCTGCAGGCCGACTGGTGCTACACGAACTCCAACGCCATGATCGTCACAATGGCGCTGCTCTGCGGCGGCGGCGACTTCGGGAAAAGCATCTGCCTCGCCGTCCAGTCCTGCTTCGACACGGACTGCAACGGCGCGACGGTCGGTTCGATCGTCGGCATGCGCTGCGGCGAGAGCGGGATCGATCCCGTCTGGTACGCGCCGTTCGAGCGGCGCCTGTACTCCTCCATCGAGGGATATAACCTGAACGAAGTCTCCCGGCTCGTACGGGATACGCTCGCGCTGATAAAGAAATAACGCGCTTCTTCGGCAAATCCACATAAGAAAGGGACCGTCATGGCAGAGAAAAAACTGAGGATCGGCTTCATCGGCACGGGCGGCATCGCGCACGACCACATCCGGGCATACCTGCGCCGCATGGCGAAATACAATGACGTCGAGATCGTCGCCGGCTGCGATATCATCCCTGGCAAAGCGGACGATTTCTTCCGTGAGTTTTCCGTGGACAACGTCCGCACGTACGTCTCCCACGAGGATATGCTCGACGCGGAGAAACTCGACGCGGTCTCCGTCTGCACGTACAACCGGCAGCACGCCGCGCCGACGATCGCCTCGCTGCGGCACGGCTGTCACGTGATCCTGGAAAAGCCCTTCGCCGTGACGCTCGAGGAATGCGTCGACATGATGCGCGCCGAGAAGGAAAGCGGCAAGATCCTGACCATCGGCTTCCAGCCGCGCTTCGACCGGAACATGCAGCAGATCAAGAAGATCGTCGAGGCGGGCGAGCTCGGCCGCGTGTACTACATACAGACCGGCGGCGGGCGGCGCAGCGGGATCCCTGCGAAAAGGGACAAGACGTCCTTCATCCGCGAGGATACGGCGGGCATCGGCGCCCTCGGCGACATCGGCTGTTACTCTCTCGATATGGTGCTCAATGCGATCGGCTACCCGGCGCCGCTGACCGTCACCGGCTTCACGACGGACTATTTCGGAAAGAATCCGGATTCTTACTGGCCGCCGCGCTATTCCAAGCCGGAATATTTGGCGCGGACGTTCGGTGTCGACGATTTTGCCGGCGGGCTCGTTCGTCTCGAGGGCGGCGTGATCCTCGATTTCCGTATTTCCTGGGCGATGCACATGGACACGGCGGGCGACACGCTCATCCTCGGCACGAAGGCGGGGCTCCGCATCCCCTCCACCGACTGCTGGAACGGCTCCGTCGGCGGTCCGATGACGCTGTACCGTGAATGCGCCGGTCAATCCGTCGAAACGGTGCTCCCGATCCTGAAGGACGCCCCCGGAGACGGCGATCTCTGGGACCGCAAGATCGGCTCCTTTATCCGTGCGATCCGCGAAGGCGGTCCGGCGCCGGTCCCCTCCTCCCAGATCATCAAGAACCAGGCGATCATCGACGGCATCGTCCGCTCATCGAAGCTCGGCCGCGAGGTCGAGATCCATATCCCCGAAGTCTGACAAAACAAATCACCCACACAGGAAAGGCGGCACGTCCATGGCAGAGAAAAAACTGAAGATCGGCATCATCGGCACCGGCAGCATCGCCGGAACGCACATCAACGCATACATCGACCACATCCGGAAATACGGCGACATCGAATTCGTCGCGGGCTGCGACATCGTGCCCGGCAGGGCGAGGAAATTCCTCGACGACTCCGACATGTTCGACGCGCGCGATTATCTGTCGGCGGAGGAGATGCTCGAAAAAGAAGAGCTCGACGGCGTCTCCGTCTGCACGTACAACCGGCAGCACGCCGCCCCGACGATCGCCGCGCTGAAGCACGGCGTCAACGTCCTCGTGGAAAAGCCGTTCGCCGTCACGCTCGACGAATGCATCGACATGATGCGCGCTGAGAAGGAAAGCGGCAAGATCCTCACCGTCGGCTTCCAGCCGCGTTTCGAACGCAACATGCAGCTGATCAAGCAGATCGTCCAGTCCGGCGAGCTCGGCCGCGTGTACTATATTCAAACGGGCGGCGGCCGCCGCCGCGGCATCCCGGGCGGTTCCTTCATCGAACAGAGAACGGCGGGCATCGGCGCGATCGGCGATATCGGCTGCTACTCTCTCGACATGGTGCTCAACGCCATCGGCTATCCGACGCCGCTGACCGCCTCCGGCTTCATGACCGGCTACATCGGCTGCGATCCCGAGGCGTACAACGGCGCGGACCGCTTCGACGTGGACGATTTCTCCGGCGGTCTCGTCCGCCTGGAAGGCGACGTCATCCTCGACTTCCGCATCTCCTGGGCGCTGAACGTCGACACGCCCGGCGACACGCTGATCCTCGGCACGAAGGCGGGGCTCCGCGTCCCGTCCTCCGACTGCTGGAGCGACGCCCCCGGCGGTCCGATGACGCTCTACTGGCAGTGCGCCGGACAGTCCGTCCAGACGACGATCCCCGTCATAAACGACCCGAACGGCGACTGGCGCGGCCTCTGGAACCGGAAGATCGACTCCTTCCTGAAAGCAATCCGCGAGGGCGGTCCGGCTCCGGTCCCGACCTCCCAGATCATCAAGAACCAGGCAATCATCGACGGCCTCGTCCGCTCCTCGAAGCTCGGACGCGAGGTCGAGATCCATATCCCCGAAGTCTGACGCGCGATCCGTTCCCGCTCCCCCGTGTCCGCGCGGACACATACCATAAAAATCACGAAAGGCGGCACAATCATGGCAGAAAAGAAACTGAAGATCGGCATCATCGGCACAGGCAGCATCGCAGGCTGTCATATCAATGCCTACATCAACCACATCAAGAAGTACGGCGACATCGAATTCGTCGCGGGCTGCGACATCATCCCGGGCAAGGCGAGGAAATTCCTCGACGATTCCGACATGTTCGACGCGCGCGATTACCTCTCCGCGGAAGAAATGCTCGAAAAAGAAGAACTCGACGGCGTTTCCGTCTGCACGTACAACCGGCAGCACGCCGCCCCGACGATCGCCGCGCTGAAGCACGGCGTCAACGTCCTCGTGGAAAAGCCCTTCGCCGTGACGCTCGACGAGTGTGTCGAGATGATGCGCGCCGAAAAGGAGAGCGGCAAGGTCCTCACCGTCGGCTTCCAGCCGCGTTTCGATCCGAACATGCAGCAGATCAAGAAGATCGTCCAGTCCGGCGAGCTCGGCCGCGTGTACTACATCCAGACGGGCGGCGGCCGCCGCCGCGGCATCCCGGGCGGTACGTTCATCGAAGAGAAGACGGCGGGCATCGGCGCGATCGGCGATATCGGCTGCTACTCTCTCGACATGGTGCTCAACGCGATCGGCTATCCCACCCCGCTCACCGTCACCGGCTTCACGACGGACTACATCGGCAAGGATCCGAAGGCGTACAACGGTGCGGACCGCTTCAGCGTCGACGACTTCTCCGGCGGTCTCATCCGTCTCGAAGGCGATATCATCCTCGACTTCCGCATCTCCTGGGCGCTGAACGTCGACACCCCCGGTGATACGCTCATCCTCGGCACGAAGGCCGGGCTCCGCATCCCGTCCACCGACTGCTGGAACGGCTCGCCCGGAGGCGCCATGACGCTGTACTATCAGTGCGCCGGTCAGTCCGTCCAGACGACGCTCCCCGTCATCAACGACCCGAACGGCGGATGGAACGGTCTGTGGGACCGCAAGATCGACTCCTTCCTGAAAGCGATCCGCGAGGGCGGCCCGGCTCCGGTCCCGACCTCCCAGATCATCAAGAACCAGGCGATCATCGACGGCATCGTCCGCTCATCGAAGCTCGGCCGCGAGGTCGAGATCCATATCCCGGAGATCTGATCGTCCCGTTTTCCCGTTTCCCCGTGTCCGCGCGGACACATACCATACACATTCACGAAAGGCGGCACAGTCATGGCAGAAAAGAAACTGAAGATCGGTATCATCGGTACCGGCGGCATCGCGCACGCGCACATGGGCACGTACCTCGCCCGCATGAAGGAGCTCGGCGACATCGAGGTCGTCGCCGGCTGCGACATCATCCCCGGCAAGGCGCAGAAGTTCTTTGAAGCGTATGAGGAGCACGGCTTCGACGCCTCGAAGGTCCGCACCTATCTCTCCGCGGACGAGATGCTCGATAAGGAAGAACTCGACGGCGTTTCCGTCTGCACGTACAACCGGCAGCACGCCGCGCCGACGATCGCCGCGCTGAAGCACGGCGTGAACGTCATCGTCGAGAAGCCCTTCGCCGTCACGCTCGACGAATGCGTCGAGATGATGCGCGCCGAGAAGGAAAGCGGCAAGATCCTCTCCATCGGCTTCCAGCCCCGCTTCGATCCGAACATGCAGCAGATCAAGAAGATCGTCCAGTCCGGCGAGCTCGGCCGCGTGTACTACATCCAGACGGGCGGCGGCCGCCGCCGCGGCATCCCGGG
>JAEEGL011463276.1_pt1 | contig 19125 bp, 16 predicted proteins | sample 9134231 | NCBI WGS metagenome assembly JAEEGL01 (sample SAMN16246548, study PRJNA631951) | gut metagenome | biome: gut microbiome; feature: rumen; material: fiber-attached | host: Bos | place: Iran: Karaj | collected 2018-10 | reverse complement strand
GGGTATCCCTGTTTCCGATGAGATCGAGATCGGTATGATGGTCGAGATCCCGGCTTCCGCCGTTCTCGCGGATGAATTCGCAAAATACGCTGACTTCTTCTCAATCGGTACCAACGACCTGATTCAGTACTCGATGGCTGCCGACAGAATGTCTGAAAAAGTCGCATACCTCTACCAGCCGCTCAACCCGGCGATCCTGCGTCTCATCAAGATGACGATCGACGGTGCGCATTCACAAGGCAGATGGTGCGGTATGTGCGGCGAAATGGGCGGCGATCCGATGGCTGCACCCGTACTGCTTGGACTTGGTCTCGATGAGTTCTCCATGTCTGCTTCAAAGATCCTTCCGACCAGAAAGATCATCACCAATCTGAACAAGAAGGAAATGGAAGACCTCGCCGGCAAGGCTCTCAAGTGCCATACCGAAGAGGAAGTCATGGAAATGGTCAAGAGTGTCCTGAAAGACTGATCTATAATTCAATAAAAGGCTGCCGCAGATGATGCGGCAGCTTTTTCATTTGATATGTCTTGTAGAAAAATAGAACAAATCGTATTAAAATATATAAGTAAAATATTTTTGTGAGGTGAATTTATGGGAAGAGCGCATGAAGTTAGAGCTGCGGCCATGGCTAAGACGGCTGCAATGAAATCGAAAGTCTATTCAAGATACGGCAAGGAAATCTATATCGCTGCCAAGTCTGGCGTTCCTGACCCGGACATGAATCTCACTCTGAGATCAAAGATCAAGGAAGCGAAAGCCAACCAGGTTCCTGCCGATGTCATCAAGAGGGCGATCGAGAAGGCGAAAGGCGGCGGCGGCGAATCATACGATTCGCTCAGATACGAAGGTTTCGGACCGGCAAACGCCACCATCATCATCGACTGTCTGACCGACAATTCCAACCGTACGGTTGCGGCAATGAACCAGTGCTTCAACAAATCGCACTGCAAGATGGGCGTCAAAGGCTCTGTATCGTTCAATTACGACAACCTCGGTGTCCTCAGCTTCAACTACGAGGATGAGGATACGATGCTGGATACGTTGATCAATGCCGATGTCGACGTCAACGATATTGAAGTCGAAGACGGCGAAATGACCGTCTATGTGGTACCTACCGATCTGCACAAGGCGCAGGAAGCGATCGATGAACTGATTCCGGATTGCGAGTACTCCGTATGTGCGATCAAGATGCTTCCGCAGGAATATGTCACACTGACCGACGAACACGACAAGGAGATGTGGCAGAGACTGCTGAACAACCTCGATGAAGTCGATGATGTTCAGGAAGTCTATCACAACGTCATCATGTAAAAAAACGGATTCAATCCGTTTTTTATTATCATTCGATGATGACCGGTTCCTGCAGAAGCCGGCGGATATAGGCGTCAGGATCTGACAGCAGAGACGCATACAGCAGACCGCTTTTCCATTCGATGTTCTTGTAGGGTTCCGGTATGTTTTTGAACAGGGTAACGATCCTGTTCTTCTTTTTGTTTTCGCTTAAGAATCGCCGGCCTTTCTCATTGAAGCCAAGGACTCTTACGTAATCCGGGTCACTGATGCCTTCCGCATCCTTCTTTGTGATGTGACATGCCAGATGAAGCAGGATCCTCTGAATTCTGGCTCTGGTATAGCGGCGGGAAATGGAAGCGTTCATGAAGTCTTCGTAGTTGCTGTATTCAAGAGCGTTCTGCTTCAGCAGACTCTCAATGCCTTCAGAGACGAGAAAGATATCGGAGAGTTCTCTTGCATCCATCGTGAAGAGCAGACGGCGAAGATAGGGGTAGAGATCCTCATTGAAGACAGGCTCGTCAATTTCTATGGGTGTCGCTTCAGAGACGTCCCGATGTTCCCTGATCGCTTTTCGTATGGCAGTCGCTGAAGCGATGATGCCGAGTTCTTCCGATTTATAGTCACCGATTCTTGGGATGCAGACCGGGTTGATCGATGTATCCTTCAAAGCTTTGAGATAGCTCACGGCGAGAATATCGTTGGGGTAGAGCGAACCGGCAAGCAGACCATAGGATCTCGGATAGGAATGGCCGTCATGCATGAGCTGCTTCAGCCTCGTAACATCGATCTCCAGTTCGGCGAATTTCTTCAGTTCTTCGAGGTTTCCCGATTCCGAACCGAATACGAGATTTGAGATTCCCAGAGAAGAAAGAAGGGCGACCGATCGTTTTCCGAAGACGCGTGCATCCTGAACCGTGAAGATGTAGGGAAGTTCCACGACAAGATCGACGCCGTGCTTCAGAGCGGCTTTGCATTTCTCATATTTATTCACGATCGATACATCCCCGCGCTGATTGAAATCGCCTGACATACAGGCGATCAGAACATCAGGATCCGTGATCCTTCGGGCTTCTTTAATGTGATGGAGATGGCCGTTATGGAAAGGGTTGTACTCGACGATTATGCCTGTGCTTTTCACAAGATTATTATATAATATGGCTGTGAAAATAGTTTTGAAAGATCTGATGGCGATGGCCGATGAGAAAACCTATCCCGTGCAGTTTGACGTCTATGAAGTGAAGAACAATGTCTTCCTGCGCCGGCTGGAGAATGTCGAAGGACAGATCGTTTTCTATTACGATCTGAGTGACAAACTCAGGGTCACATATCAGATTGCGGGAGAGATGATCTGTCCCGATGCGATCACATTGGAAGATGTTTCGGTTCCTTTTGAGGTGGACGAAGACGAAGCGGTCGTCTTCGATCCGAAAGAGGAAGGATTCCTTCTGGATACGAACCGGGAAAGCGAGGAAGTGGTCCTTTCCGTCGTTTTATCGGAAGTTCCGATAAAAGTTGTAAAAAACAGAAAAATAGAGTATTCTAGAGGGGATGGTTGGTCTTTCGTATCCGAAAAGGACTATGAAGCATCGAAAAAAGATGAGATAGATCCACGTTTACAGATACTGAAAGAATACAGATTCGAGGAGGATGATTAGAAATGGCTGTTCAGCAGAGAAGAAACTCAAAGACACGCAAAGCAAAAAGAAGAACGCATTATAAATTAATGGCACCGACCATGGTCAAATGCCCGTCTTGCGGTGAATATAAGCTCTCTCATCGCGCTTGCCCCAACTGTGGTGCGAAGTAGTTTCTGAAAGAAGAAGATCACTCTTCTTTTTTTATTGCCTAAAACAGAAAAAACAGTGCAGGAAACTGCACTTTTTTATTTACTTTTCATTCGTAAAATGAAATAATAGTGGTAGAAAGTGGATTATTGTGGGTAAAAGTGGGAGATGTTCATAGGGGAATTCCAACACAATCTGGATGCAAAAGGGAGAATTGTCATTCCCGGTAAGTTCAGAGATGAACTTCAGAACACTTTTATTCTTGCCAGAGGTCTTGATGGCTGTCTGACGATCTATTCCCTGAAACAGTGGGACAAGCTCTTTGAAGAAGTCAACAAGCTGCCGACGACCAAGAAGGCGGCAAGACAGTACATCAGAATGCTGACGAGTACGGCAAGTGACTGCACGCTGGACAATCAGGGCAGAATTCAGATTCCGTCTTTCCTGTCCAGGATGGTCAATATCACCAAGGAATGCATCATCATCGGTGCCAATGATCACATAGAGATCTGGGATAAGGCTACATGGGATGCCTACTACCTTGATGCTTCCGAGAACTTCGAAGAAGTCGCCGAAAATCTGAGCGATCTGCTGACCAATGAGTAAGCACGTATCAGTGATGGCGTCAGAGGCACTCAGGCTTCTGGATGTCAGAGAAGACGGCGTCTATGTCGACGGCACTCTCGGAAGGGGAGGCCATTCAAGGCTGATTCTGGAGAAGCTCAAGGGCGGGAAGCTCTACTGCTTCGATCTGGATGAAGAGGCGATCAGGGAATCGAAAGAACTTCTGAAGGAATACCGGAATGTAGAATTCATCCACGATAATTTCAAGAACATCGGCAATTATGTCGATCACGTCGATGGGATCCTGCTGGATCTGGGAGTTTCCTCTCCGCAGTTCGATGAAGCTGACAGAGGTTTCTCCTATCGCTATGACGGTCCGCTCGATATGCGCATGAACAGGGAAGATCCATTCAGCGCCTACGAAGTCGTCAATACCTACAGTGAGCAGCAGCTGAAAGATATCCTCTGGTTGTATGGCGAGGAGCGCTATGCTTCAAGAATCGCGGCAAGGATCGTTGAAAACCGGCCGATCGATTCCACGCTTCAACTGGTCGAGATCATCAAATCAGCACTGCCGCCGAAGGCGCTCTCCAGAAAGGGACATCCCGCCAAACAGAGTTTCCAGGCAATTCGAATCGAAGTCAATCATGAGCTTGATTCGCTGAAATCTTTCCTTGATGGCTTCGATCGGATTCTGAATGTCGAGGGCAGGGTAGTGATCATCACATTTCATTCCCTGGAGGACAGACTGGTCAAACACTGCTTCAAAAAACTGACAAGCGTAGAAGATGACAAACGCATCGCCTTGCGGCCTGAACAGGTCAAAAAGGCCGATTATATACTGCTCAACCACGGCGTAAAGGCTTCTGAAGAAGAGATTGAGGACAACCGCCGGGCAAAGAGTGCGATTATCAGAGGAGTTAAGAAGGTTTATGGCAAAGATTGTTAAACAGAAAAGAAGAAAACTCAGTTTTACCGGTTTTGCGATCGTCCTTTTTACGCTCTCATTATTTGCATGGCTTGCCAGCAGTCTCCTTGTCAACACCGTCAATACCAGGCTGACGATGAAGATCCAGACGATGAATGAGGAGCTCGCCGTTCTGAAGAGCCAGAACCAGTCTCTTAGCTATGAGATCTCAAGCCTGGAGAACAAAGACAGGGTCTTTGCGGCAGCTGTTGCCGCCAACCTGGATCAGGTCAGCGACAATATCATTTCCGTATCAGGAGAATAAGAATGAAACGAAGTAATAATAAACTTCGTTTTCTCTATTTTTTAATGTTGGGGACAGCCTTTCTGGTTATCGTCAACGTTTTTTTGGTTACGATCGGAAAGATCCACATCCGGTCCAATACATCACTTGAAAATTATGTCCAGTCGGTCTCCAATGTACAGGAGCGCATTTTTGCATCCAGAGGCAATATCTATGACAGTAACGGATCGATCGTTGCGCAGGATGTGAAGACGTACGACATCATCTGCTACCTGGATCCGGAAAGACTGTCGAGTTCGGATGAAGTTGCCTTTGTTGACAATCCATCCTTTACGGCTGCAGCGCTGGCGCCGATCCTGGATATGGATGCCAATGATATCTATGACATGCTGGTATCGAACAGGGGACTCTATCAGATAGAGTTGGGTGCTAAGGGAAGAAACCTCAGCAAGGAACAGAAGGAACAGATCGAGTCGATCGAAGGCCTTCACGGCATCGATTTCAGGAATTCCTATAAGCGCTACTATCCTTACGGTTCGACTTTCTCACCGCAGATGGTCGGCTTTGCGCAATCGGACAATACAGGCAAGCTGATCGGCAAGCTGGGTATCGAATCCTATCTGAATGATGAACTCTCAGGAACGGACGGCTATCATTCCTATCAGAGAGACAAATACGGTTACATCCTGCCCGGCATGTTCGAGGAAACGATCAATGCAATCAACGGCTACGACGTATATCTGACGCTTGACGTATCGATACAGGAAGCTTTAAACAGTGCTTTGGCAACCACGATGGAAGCAAAGAACGCTTCCAGAGCCTGGGCGGCAGTCGTTGAAGTCAAGACGGGAAAGATCCTGGCCTGGGGACAGACGCCGTCCTATGATCCAAACAATCTGCAGGCGGATGACGTGCAGGTCAACTATGGCGCACAGCTGGCGTATGAGCCCGGATCTGTCATGAAGTCGGTGATATACTCGGCGGCCATGAATATGGGCGTCTATGACGGCGATCAGGGTTTTGATTCTTCGCCTTACTGTTATACGGCTTCGACCGGACGGACCTATGCAGGCGATCAGCTGGGATGCATATATAACGTATCCAGACTCGACTGGGGCTGGATCCCATTGGATTACGGACTCATCTATTCCAGTAACGTCGCTACGGCAACGCTGCTTTCACAATATGTCGGCATCGACAATTACCGCGATTATCTCGAAAAATACCATCTCTATCAGAAGGTGAATACGGACGGTATCGATGAAGTCTCCGGATACACCAACTACGGACTCTCGCCTGTCGATGACATCACGGCAACCTACGGTCAGGGTTCTTCGACGACGATGCTTCAGCTCTTGCAGGCATATACGGCGATCTTCGGCAATGGCGAGATGATCAAGCCTTATCTGATCGACAAGATCGTTGATCCCAATACGAATACGGTCGTCTATCAGGGAAGCCGCAAGGTCGTCTCGACCCCCATCAGCAAGGATACTGCCAAGCAGATGCAGGATCTGCTCAGAAGAGTCGTTGCGGAACCGGACGGTACCTGCCGTCACTATGCGGCGAAGACCGTCGAAGTCATGGGCAAGACCGGTACTTCCGAGATTCCGCTCGACGGAGGTTATGTGGAAGATGAAAACATCATTTCATGCATGCTGGGTTTTCCGTATGAAGACCCCCAGTACATGCTCTATTTTGCCTATGTTTCTCCGGAGACCGTCTATTTCAATTACGATATCAAACCGATACCCGATCTCATCGACCGCATTGCCTTACTGGAAAACCTGATCTTCAACGGCAATGAAGGTCAGGGTGACCAGAAATACATAGAGCGTCATGAGATGCCCAATCTTCTTTCCAAAAACATGAATGAGGCCAGGCAGATGCTGGAAGACCTCGATCTACAGGTCATCGAAATATCTGACGGTTCGCATGTCGTCGATCAGCTGCCGAAAGAGAAGGAAGATGTCTATACCTATCAGAGAGTCTTCCTACTCAGCGACGGAAACATCATAACCGTGCCTGACTTTACAGGTTGGACGAGAAGGGAAGTCATCGACTTCTGGGATCTTTCCCACGTGTCCATTAAGATGGATGGTTACGGCATCGCCTATGAACAGTCGCTTGCACCGGGCACGATTCTTCAATCAGGCGACGAAATCGTGATCCGCTTCCGCGATATCAACCAGAAGGAAAAACCTGTCGAAGAACCTGTCGAAGAACCTGTCGAAGAAAATACGGAAAGTAATGACTAAAAAGGGGAAAGGTGTATAATATTCAGGTATGAACATTGTCTATAAATGCATTCTCGGTTTTCTCGCAAGCATCGCTGCAGTCCTCGTTCTGATGCCTCATTTCATTTCTTATCTGAAAAGAAAAAACATCAATCAGGTCACTTCCGAGTATGCATTGGATGAATTCAAAAACAAGGAAAAGACGCCGATCATGGGCGGACTGCTTTTTGTGGTTCTGCCTATTCTGGTCTTTATCATATTGAATCCCAGCGGTCTTCTGGATATGAGAGCGCTGTTTGTGCTGCTGTCCTATGTCCTGTATTGTTCCGTCGGTTTTATCGACGATTCCCTGGTGATTCGTTCCCATTCCAACGAAGGCCTTTCACCCAGAACCAGGCTGATCATGGAGTTCTTTTACACGGCATTCCTTTTCTATGCCTTCAGATCAATCATCCCGATGCAGGTGACGATACCTTTTTTGAATATCGGCATCGGTGTCAGCTGGTATGTATTTCTTCCGTTCATGATCCTGCTGTATATGGCTGAAGCCAATGCGGTTAACTTTACGGACGGTATGGACGGTCTGTGTGCAGGTGTTTCCTTCTTTGCGCTTTTGCCGTTCATCTATCTGTGCGAAAGATATTCCTATGACAACATCGTCATTTTCCTTTGCTGCATCGCAGGCGGTCTGATCGGCTATCTGCGCTTCAATTTTCATCCGGCAAAGATCTTTATGGGCGACAGCGGATCGCTGGCTCTGGGCGCTCTGTTTGCCTCTCTTGGCATTCTGACCGATCTGACGATCGCACTGTTCTTTATCGGAGGCGTCTTTGTCATCGAGATGTTCTGCGTCGTCGTACAGCAGATCTCTGTCAGGGCATTTCATAAGCGTGTTTTCTCGTATACACCGATCCATTATGCCTTTGTGATCAAAGGACATAAAGAGAAAGCGATCGTCATCTCCTTCTATCTTCTGCAGATTCTGTTATCTATCTTAGGCTTGTTTATTGCCTTGCATACGCTATGAATTACGTCTTCCATGATGAAGATCTTTCGCTGATCGAAAAGATCTGCCGGATCAACGGAATCAAAGAAGACGATCTGGATATCAGCGTATTCGATCATCATGAAGAACCTGACGTTATTCGAACATTCAAAGAGAAGCTTTTATCGTATGCCGATAAAAGATTTTTTATTGTCGGGGACTATGACTGCGACGGCATATGCGCGACGACCATTATGAAGAAGCTCTTTGACGATATCGGGATATCATCCAATTACTATATTCCATCCAGACGAAAAGAAGGATATGGATTAAACAAGCGCATTGTCGATACGGCAGCTCAGCATGGCTTTGATGTTCTCATCTGCATCGACAACGGCATCATCGCAAACGATGAACTGCTTTATGCAAGAAGCCTTGGACTGTTCACAATGGTCATCGATCATCATGAATACGATGAAAGGCCTGCCTGCGATCACTATCTTCACCCGGATCTTTTCCCGTCGGAATACAGCGATATGTGTGCATCGGGTCTGTGTGCGTTGCTATCGACGCAGATCAGAGACGATGCGCTCACGCTGGTCTATGGCGGACTGGCGACGCTTGCCGACATGGTGAAAGTCGTCGGCTACAACCGCTATCTTCTGAAACGGATGATGACTATCCTTCATGAACAGATTATCCATCCGATCGATTATCTGCTGAAAAAACGCGATTTTGACTATGAGACTCTATCCTTCGAAGTCATTCCAAAAATCAATGCGGTCTCAAGGATGGAAGAATCTCTGAATGTAAACTACGTCGTCCGCTATTTATTGTCCGATGCTTCCGGATGCATGGCATATCTGCCGAAGATCGAAGAGATCAACGCTTCGCGCAAGCAGCTGACCAGGGAGATGGCGGCATTGGCTTTGCGCCTTTGCGATGACAGAAAGAAAATGATCATCGTCTCTTCCGAAGCATTCAAGGAAGGACTGTGCGGTCTTGTCGCAAACCGGCTGATGTACGAGAAGGAGAAACCGGTGATCATCTTCAGTGAGGGCGAAGGCATGCTGAAGGGATCGGGCAGGGCACCGAAAGGCTTTGACCTGCACGCCTACCTCTATGAAATCAGGGATCTCTTTGCCGCTTTCGGCGGACATGCCCAGGCTGTCGGTCTGACGCTTCAGAAAGAGAGACTCGATGAGCTTCTGAATTACATCGAAACCCACGATTTCGCATCGACTCCTGTTGAAAAAGATGTATTGTGCATCACACAGAATGAGATCGATATGGAACTGATGAAAACGCTGGATTCTCTCAAACCCTTCGGCCAGGGCTTTGAAGAGCCGATGTTCTGCCTGAATGATCCCGATATCACAAGAAGATTCATGATCAAGGGTCTCTATCCGAAATTTTCACTGCGTTCAGATCTTGAAGCGATCAGCTTTAATCCAAATGATGGAAGAAAGAGTTTTTCCAGGATGATCGGTCATCTTCGCAGGGATCAGTATCGTGACGGCCGGCTGTCCTTCGTAATTGAAGATTTATTGTAGTTTTACTATAATTGATATGTATTTGAAGGAGTCCAGTTATGAATTTAAAAGACTACGTCGCATCAATTCCTGATTTTCCCAGTGAAGGCATCCTCTTCAGAGACATCACACCTCTGATGGCTGACGGAAATGCGTTCCATGAGGCTTGTGATAAGCTCATTGAATATGCCAGGAAAGTCAAAGCAGATGTCGTTGCCGGACCAGAATCCCGCGGTTTTATTTTCGGATGTCCGGTCGCCAATGAACTGAAGATCGGTTTTGTTCCGGTCAGAAAGCCGGGCAAGCTTCCCAGGAAGACGATCTCCTACAAATATGATCTGGAATACGGATCAAACGAGCTTCACATCCATGCCGATGCAATCAAGCCGGGCCAGAAGGTGCTCATCATCGATGACCTGCTTGCGACAGGCGGAACTGTTGAAGCGACAGCCAAGATGGTCGAAGAGCTTGGCGGTGAAGTCGTCGGCTGTGCTTTTCTGATCGAACTGGCAGATCTGGGCGGAAGAGAGAAGCTGAGCAGCTACGATGTCTATACACTGATGAAATATTAAAAAGATCGAAGCTGAGCTTCGGTTTTTGATTTGATTGAACCATGAAAGATCTGATCAGCACAAAAGAAGAGCTCTATGAGCAGATCGGTACCTACATTACCAATCCTGACTCATTGGCCCTCATCGGCAAGGCGTACGACTTTGCCTATGAGAAACACAAGAATCAGAAGCGTTCTTCCGGAGAACCCTATTTTGTGCATGTGCTGAACGTCGCTTACGAGCTGGCCAAGCTCAAGGCGGATCCATCTACGATCTGTGCAGGTCTTCTTCATGATGTCATCGAGGACTGTGATGTCGGCAAGGAGGAATTCGTCTCCCTGTTTGGTGAAGAGATCTATGAAATGGTGGAAGCCGTGACCAAGATCTCCAACCTGAAGTTTACGGATGAGAAGGAGTATCAGGCTGTCAATCACCGCAAGATCCTCATCGCCATGGCGAAGGATGTACGCGTCATCCTGGTCAAACTGGTTGACCGTCTGCACAACATGCGCACACTGCAGTATCTTGCGCCTGAAAAACAGAAGCGGATCGCGAGGGAAACGCTCGACGTCTACGCGCCGATCGCTCACCGTTTGGGTATCGCAGAGATCAAGAACGAGCTCGAAGATCTGTCTTTCTTCTTCCTGGATAACGAGAAGTACCGCGAAATCGCAAAGCTCGTCGAATCCAAGAAGTCGGAGAGGGACCAGCAGATCGATCTGATGATCCAGGATATTTCCATTGTGTTGGAAATGCATAACATTCCATTCCGCATCTTCGGACGTTCGAAGCACCTCTATTCGATCAACAAGAAGATGGTCACCAAGAACAAGCGTTTCGATGAAATACTCGACCTTTTGGCCATCCGCATCGTCACGGAAACGGAAACCAACTGCTACGAGATCCTCGGCTATATCCATGCTGTCTACCGCCCGATTCCGGGCAGACTCAAGGATTACATCGCCATGCCGAAGATGAACATGTACCAGTCTCTGCATACGACGATCGTCGGACCTGACGGACGTATCTATGAGGTACAGATCCGTACGGAAGAGATGGATGCGATCGCTGAACGAGGCATCGCGGCTCATTGGTCCTATAAAGAGGGCAAGACCCGCTCTCAGAAGAAGCTGATCGAAGAACTCAACTGGCTCAAGGCGTTTGAAGAAAATACGGATGCTGATGCCAAGGAATACATGAACGACATCACGCATGATGTATTCAATGCGAACATTTATTGCATGACGCCGCGCGGAAGAATCATTGACCTGGCAGCCGGCGCGACGCCGATCGATTTTGCCTATCGCATTCACACCGAAGTCGGCAATCAGACGGTCGGCGCTCTTGTCAACGGCGTTCTGGTTCCTTTGAACACGCCTTTAAAGACGGGCGATGTCGTCGAACTCAGAACAAACAAGAATTCTACACCGTCTGAAGACTGGCTAAAGATCGTCAAGACAAACCACGCTCGCAACAAGATCAAGGCCTTTTTCCTGAAGAAGGAACTCGAAGACAAGGAACAGTACATTAAACAGGGCGAAACGCTGCTGAAGGAAGAACTTAGGAAACACGACCTGGATGTCGATGAATTCTTCGACACCAAGAAGCTCGACAAGGTCGCAACCTCTTTCCAGCAGTCCAACGCAAACGATCTTCTCTACGCCATCGGATGCAAATCGATGACGCCGATTGCTGTCATCGAAAAGCTGACGAAGCTGGGAAAGAAGGAGCTTGATCTCGACTACCTGGAAAAGATCACGAAGAAGAATGCTGAACGCAATCATTTTGTCTCAAAGACCGGCATCATGGTGAGGGGTGTCTCCTCGATGAAGATCGCCATTTCGCCCTGCTGCTCACCCGTATACGGCGACAAGATCGTCGGCTTCGTTTCAAAGGGACAGGGCATCAAGGTTCATCGCGCCGATTGTCCGAACGTGGCAAACGAGAAGCGGCTGATCGATGTCGAATGGGATCCGACCAGGCCAGATATCCGCTATGAGGCTTCCGTCAAGATCTTCTCCAAGGACCGCTCCTATCTCCTGACCGATCTGGTCACCGTGGTCGCCCAGTACAAGGCCAATCTGACAGCTGTCAACTCACAGGCAAACCGGGAGGATCTGACGGCGACGACATCTCTTTCGTTCATGGTGAACGATCTCGAACACCTGGAGACGATCATGGCCAACCTGCGAAAGGTGGACAGCGTGATATCGGTTGAAAGAGCCGTCAAATAGTGCTATGATTTCTATAATCTAAAAGGAAGATTATTCTCATATCCGTTTCTCAGCGAGAAGCAACTGGTGCAAGGCTTTATCCGGATATCTGATGGACACTTCCCTGATGCCCGCAAAACGGGCCGCAGACGCTGCGTTAGAGCTTTAAAGGGCATATCTTCGGATATGAACTAAGGTGGCACCGCGTTAATACGTCCTTAGACAGGACGTTTTCTTTTTTAAGGAGGTTATTTATGCCATTTCAGACGGTCAAGGGTACCTATGACATTCTTCCGGATCAGATGATGAAGGTCAATATGCTGAAGGACCTGTTCAGGCACTTTCTGAATCTGTACGGCTACGACGAGATCAAGACACCCGTCTTCGAGTACACGGGCGTCTTTCAGAAAGAGAACGACACATCGGACATGGTCACCAAAGAAATGTACACGTTCTCGGTCAACGGAAAAGATTCGCTGACGCTTCGACCGGAAGGCACTGCTGGCGTGATCCGTTCCTTTGTTGAAAACAAGATGTACGGAAACAGCGAATTACCGGTGAAACTCGGTTATCTGGAAGAGATGTTTCGTCATGAGCGCCCGCAGAAGGGCAGACAGAGACAGTTCACACAGTTAGGAATCGAGTGCATCGGAGACAAGAATCCTCTGATCGATGCGGAAGTTATCGCACTTGGCTATTTCTATATCAGAACGCTGGGCCTGCAGGGAATCAAGGTGCTCATCAATACGCTGGGTGACAGTGAGTCGAGACTGCGCTACAAGGAAAAGCTGATCGAACATTTCACGCCATACAAGGATGAACTCTGTCAGGATTGCCAGAACCGTCTGGAGAAAAATCCGCTCAGGATCCTCGACTGCAAGATCGACCATTCAAGCAAGGCCGTAGAGACGGCACCGAAGATGGAACTCACGGAAGGCGCCGCAGAATATTTCGAGGATGTTAAACATTATCTGGACATTCTCGGCATTCCCTACGAAGTCGATGACCGTCTCGTGCGCGGACTGGACTACTATACGGATACCGTTTTTGAAGTCGTCAGCACCAATGAGGCATCCGGCTCGCAGGCGACGATCTTCGGCGGCGGCCGCTACGACAATCTCGTACAGGAGATGGGCGGTCCGTCAATGAGCGGCATCGGCTTTGCGATCGGTGTCGAACGTCTATTGATCCTGTGTGAAGCTGAAGAGATCTTCAACGTGAAAAAGACCATCGACTGCTATGTCATCAATCTGAATGAAGATCCCGACTATGCGATGCTGATCGCTGAAGAGCTCAGGGCGAACAGCTTTTCGACGGAGATGGACTATTACCGTCGTTCGTTGAAGGCGCAGTTCCGTTCTTCCGAAAGAAAGAACGCCCGCTTTGTGCTGATCATCGGCGAAGATGAAGTGAACAGTGCAACCGTAACATTGAAAGATACGCTGACCAAGGCACAGGAGAGCGTCAAGAGAGAAGAACTGTGTGAAAGACTGGCTCAGCTGATGGAGGAGTATTATGAATAGAGACCATACCTGCGGTGAATTGAGAAAAACGGATGAAGGAAAACATGTAAAACTGGCCGGATGGGTCGCCAGGAGAAGAAACCTCGGATCCATCGTCTTCATCGACCTGCGCGACCGCTACGGCATCACGCAGATCACGTTCGACGAGAACCATTCCGAACTTGTCAAGGAAGTCAGAAACGAGTATGTCATCGAAGTGGAAGGAACCGTTTCCGTCAAGGAGACGCCGAATCCGAAACTGGCAACCGGTGAAGTTGAAGTTTTGGCAGAGAGCTGCAAGATTCTTTCAGCAGCAAAGACAACGCCGATGATCATTGCCGACGAAACGGACGCGTTAGAGGATATCAGGCTGAAATACCGCTATCTGGATATCCGCCGCAATCCGATCAAGGACAAGCTTCTGCTCAGGGACAAGGTGACGACGATCGTTCGGCGCGTTCTGCACGAAGACGACTTCGTCGAAGTGGAAACGCCGATCCTTTCCAAATCGACACCGGAAGGCGCCAGAGACTATCTGGTTCCATCCAGGCTTTACAAAGGGCGCTTCTATGCGCTTCCGCAGTCTCCCCAGCAATATAAACAGCTTCTGATGATCGGCGGCATGGACCGCTATTTCCAGATCGCCAGATGTTTCCGCGATGAAGATCTTCGTTCGGACAGACAGCCTGAATTTACGCAGATCGATATGGAAATGTCTTTTGCCGACGAGGAGGATATCTTCCTGGAAGTCGAAAAAGTCATGAAGGCGATCTTTAAGGAAATCAAGGGCGTGGAAGACCTCAGTTTCCCGCGCATTCGCTATGTCGATGCCATGGATTTCTACGGTTCGGACAAGCCGGATCTTCGCTTTGACAATAAAATAACAGATATCTCCGAGCTGTTCTGGGAGAGCGGTTTTGCGATCTTCAAAAATACAGTGAATGACGGAGGCGTCATCAAGGCTCTTGTCTTCAAGAATGTCTGCGACAGGCTTTCAAGAAAGAAATTCGACGAGCTGAACGAATTTGCCCGCGTATACAAAGCAAAAGGTCTTGCCTATCTGAAATATGAAAAAGATGCTTTCAGCGGATCTTTGAACAATGCGCTTCCGCAAGAAGAAAAAGAAGCCCTGAAGGATTTCCTGCACCTTGAAAACGGCGATGTCGTACTGATGATCGCTGACCAGAAGGCAATCGCTCAGGTTGCCATGGGTGCATTGCGCAAGAAGTTGGGAGAAGAACTGGGGCTGATCGATAAGGACAGCTATCAGTTTGCCTGGATCACCGAATTCCCGATGTACGAGTATTCGGAAGAGGAGGGGCGCTATGTCAGCGCTCACCATCCGTTTACCGCACCGCGCGATGAGGATGTCGACAAGCTTACAACCGATCAGGCCGACTGCTATTCCAGGGCCTATGACCTCGTATTGAACGGTTACGAACTGCTTTCCGGTTCTGTCAGAATCCATAATTCCGATATGCAGGCGAAAGTCTTCGATGCGCTTGGCCTGACAAAGGAACAGATAAAAAACAAGTTTGGATTCTTCATTGAGGCCTTTGAATACGGCGCGCCGCCGCACTGTGGTGTTGGCATCGGTCTGGAGAGACTGACGATGATTCTGAGCGGAACTGACAATATTAAGGATGTTGTCGCGTTCCCCAAGACGGCTACAGCGTACTGTCTGATGTCCGATGCACCGAGCGGTGTCGATCAGGATCAGCTGGACTTCCTGTCTCTGGCCATCGTCAGGGAATAGTATACGGTTAGTCTTTACTAACCTCCAATTGACCATGATATAATATTTATGTTCTAAAAAAGGAGGATGTTGTTTATGCCAGTAAAAGTTGATCGTGATTTATGCATCGGCTGTGGCGCATGTACAGGTGTATGCCCGACCTCTTCTCTCGAATTGGATGAAGAAGGCAAAACCACTTGCAATGAAGAGACTTGCATTGATTGCGGTGCTTGCGTTGCAACATGCCCGTGTGAAGCATTATCACAATAAAACCAAGTAACCAAACTTGGTTTTTTTATGGCTTTTCATTACAATAATAGGGTATGAAAAAAGATTATGTCCTTCCTTCGTTGAATGAAGCCAGAAAAAGAAACAAGGAAAGCTCGCAGAAGCTTTCTTTTTCTCTTGACGGGAAATATATCGGTTTAGGCGAAAATAAGAAGTATTACATTATTACGCATGGCTGTCAGGCGAATCAGCGAGACTCGGAGACGATGGCCGGTCTTCTGGAAGCCATGGGATATGCGATGTGCGATGATGAAAAGCAAGCCGACGTCATCATCATCAACACCTGTGCCGTCAGGCAGGGCGCCGAAGAGAAGGTTCTCGGCGAAGTCGGAGCGCTCAAGCGCCTCAAGAACGATCATCCCGATCTGATCATCGGTATCGGTGGCTGCATGGCTCAGGAGGAAAAGAGCGTCAATCTCATTCTGGAAAAGTACCGTCAGGTCGATATCATCTTCGGAACGCACAATATCACTTCTCTGCCGAAACTGCTCTACGAAGTCATTCACACCAGAAAGCGCAGAGTCGAAGTCTTCTCCAAGATGGGTGAAGTCATCGAGGAAGTGCCGGTGACCCGTTTCATGTCACACAAGGCCTGGGTCAACATCATGTACGGATGCGACAAATTCTGTTCATACTGCATCGTTCCTTATACCAGGGGAAAGGAACGCTCCCGTCATCGTGAAGATATCCTCCGGGAAGTCGAAGAGCTCGTGGAACAGGGATATAAGGAAGTCTGCCTGCTTGGCCAGAATGTCAACGCCTACGGAAAGGATCTCAAGGAAGATTATACGTTCGGGAATCTTCTCAACGACGTTGCAAAGACGGGCATCAGAAGAATCCGTTTCATGACTTCTCATCCCTGGGATTTCGATGATTCGATGATCCTGGCGATCAAAAACAATTCCAATATCATGCCCTATATCCATCTGCCGATCCAGTCGGGCAACTCCGAGGTCCTGAAGAAGATGAACCGGCGGTACAGCAGGGAGGAATATCTCGCGCTTTATGATAAACTGAAGAGGGAACTTCCTGGTTTTGCCTTTACGACGGATATTATCGTGGGCTTCCCCAACGAATCTGACGGGGCTTTTGAGGATACGCTGAGTGCAGTCCGCCATTGTGAGTACGACAACGCCTTCACTTTCATCTATTCGAAAAGAGAAGGCACGCCGGCAGCGATGATGGATGACAATGTTGATCGCAAGACCAAGGAGGAGCGCCTGCAGAAACTCAACGAGCTTGTGGCTTATTATGCGAACAGGAACAACCAGAAATACAAAGACAGGATCGTTGAAGTTCTTGTTGACGGTTTCAGCAAGCGCAACAGCAGCGTCTATTCCGGCTATACGCCGGAGAACAAGCTGGTCAACTTCACCGGCAGGAATGTAAAGATAGGCGATCTTGTGAAAGTCAGGATCACAGAAGTCATGTCGTTCTCGCTCAACGGCGAAATGGTAGAATAAGAACAGGAAAGAAAAGGTGATAGCATGAAGAATTGACCTTCTGAAAACTTATTTATCGCTTGGATAGGTTTTTCGTAATCTCTAAAGCGAAGAAGGAGATCAATTTTTGTGCTTAAAATAAACAATCTTACAATTATCAGTTCCAGCGGAAGAAAGCTCATCGAAGACTTTTCTTTCGTTTTGAATGAAGACGACAAGATCGCCCTGATCGGCGAAGAAGGAAACGGCAAGTCCACACTTCTGAAACTGCTGGCAGGTGAATCGATTGATGGCTATGCGTCCTATACGGGAAAGATCGAAAGAGACGGCAGGATCGGCTACCTGCCTCAGCGAATCGCAGAAGAAGATCAGGAGCTGAGCGTTGAAAACTATATCGATCATGAGATCGATTACAATCACCTTTATCTATTGATGAACCGCATCGGCATCGATTCCGATCTGATTTCTCACAGAAAGATGAAGACCCTTTCCGGAGGCGAGAAAGTGAGGATCGCTATCCTGAAGATCCTCTATGCAGAACCGGATATGTTGCTGCTGGATGAACCGAGCAATGATCTGGATCTAAAGACGCTGATCTGGCTTGAAGAATTTATCAAAAACACCCGTTTACCTCTGATCTTCGTTTCTCATGATGAAACGCTTCTGGAAAACTGTGCCAACGGCATCCTGCATCTGGAACAGCTGAAACGCAAGAGCGAGCCCCATATTCATTTTGAGCAGCTCAGCTATCGCGAGTATCAGCAGAGCCGGGAGGCCTATATCAGCCGCAACAACATGATTGCTTCAAAGCAGAAGGCCGAGCTGAAAAAGCAGATGGACAAGTGGCGGCAGATCTATCAGAAGGTCGAGCATCAGCAGAGAACGATCAGCAGAGGTGATCCCCATGGCGCCAAGATGCTGAAAAAGAAGATGCATACCGTCAAGGCGCAGGGCAGAAACCTTGAAGCCAAAAAAGAGAATATGCGCCGGAAATATGAGCCGGAAGAGGCCATTGCCGTTTCTTTCGATGAAATCAGGATCAACCCGAACAAGGTGATTCTTGATCTGCATCTGCCTGAACTTAAGGTCGGTGACAGAATTCTGGCAGAAGACATCAATATGAAGGTGCTGGGCAGGGATAAAGTCTGTATCATCGGCGAAAACGGTTCAGGCAAGACGACGCTGTTAAGAAAGATCTATGAAATTCTGAAGGGACGCGAAGACCTGCTGGTCGGCTATGTTCCGCAGAACTATGAAGAGATGATGGATATGAAGCTGACGCCCGTCTCCTTTCTGACGGACGGCGGTAAGAAGGCTGAACAGGATCGCGTCTGCACGCTGCTTGGTTCATTCAAGTTCACGGCAGAAGAGATGGAACACAGGATCAGCGATCTTTCGGAAGGGCAGAAATGCAAGATCTACATCGCTTCGCTCATTCTGAAAAACTGCGATGTACTCATATTGGATGAAGTGACCAGAAATCTCTCTCCTCTTTCGGGTCCGCGCATCCGTCAGATCCTGAGCGAATACAGAGGCTCTATCATCTCCGTATCCCACGACAGAAAGTATATCGAGGAAGTGGCAGACAGGATTTATGAACTGAAAGACGGTACCCTTATCATGCTGGATTAGAACTGTTCCGTCTTTGAAAGTATGCTATAATTTTAATGATTTTGGAGGAATATAATCAGTGCAGAAAATACGTTTAATGGCACTTGGCGGTCTTGACGAAGATGGCAAGAACATGTACCTCGTGGAAATAGATGGTGACATTTTTGTGCTGGATG
>JAEEGL011050646.1_pt1 | contig 19125 bp, 13 predicted proteins | sample 9134231 | NCBI WGS metagenome assembly JAEEGL01 (sample SAMN16246548, study PRJNA631951) | gut metagenome | biome: gut microbiome; feature: rumen; material: fiber-attached | host: Bos | place: Iran: Karaj | collected 2018-10 | reverse complement strand
GCGCAACTAACAAGGCAGGTGCAGATCTTCAGGGCGTTGGTGTCAGGACAGTCTTTATAAAGGACGGAAAGGCTGTGGCCTTTGATACGGTAAACATCGCCGATGAGGGGTGGCTCTTCAGGAGCGGAAGCACAAATTCGCAGTACATTGGCGAATACACAGGTGACTATGACCACTTTATCATGACCTACACTGCGGTCAGTGACAGGGCAATGCCCCAGGATACATAATACATATATCAGTGGATGAAAACCGCCAAATGGCGGTTTTTATTTGATTTGACATAATGATGCGTTATAATGAGTCAGTGGGGAGTTTTCAATCTGAATCGGAACCGGAGAATTTATTATGAAAAAAGGACTTGTACTCGAGGGCGGAGCCATGCGGGGAATGTTTACCTGCGGAGTGCTCGATGTCCTCATGGAGAATGATATATCTTTTGACGGGGCAGTGGGGGTGTCCGCAGGCGCGACCTTTGGCTGCAACATCAAATCGGGGCAGAAAGGGAGAGCCCTCAGATACAATAAGAAGTACTGCAGTGACAAAAGGTATCACAGCATTCAGTCTCTGCTAAGAACAGGGGATCTCTACAACGTGAAGTTCTGCTACGAGGAGCTTCCGTTTGAACTTGATAAATGGGACTACGAAGCTTTTGAGAATAATCCTATGGATTTTTACTGTGTGGCAACTGACGTACAGGCAGGAAAACCTGTTTACCACAAGTGCAGTAAGGGGCTCGATGAGGATCTCAAATGGATACAGGCATCTGCATCAATGCCGCTGGTTTCAAGACCGGTTCATATAGACGGCGGAATCTTCCTCGATGGAGGAACTTCAGATTCGATACCTCTTCGCTTTATGGAAGATAAGGGGTATGACAGGATCCTGGTAGTTGAGACCCAGCCCTATGACTATGTCAAGATGCCGCAGAAATATATGCCTGCAGTGAGGATGGTATTTAGAAAATATCCCGAAATGATAAGGTGTGTGGAAGAGCGTCACCTCATGTACAATGATGAGAAGTGCTACATAAGAAACAGGGAAAAGAGCGGTGATGTACTGGTGATAAGACCGAGGGAATCTCTGGGAATCAGCCCGATAGAGAAGGATCCGGCCCAGATTGACAGGGTTTATCAGCTTGGAAGAGACGCCGCCTCAGAAAAGCTTAAGAGCATACAGGAATTTTTCAGCCACTAGAATTTAAAAATGACTTACGTGGACACAGACAGGAGATGACAGAAAATGGATGAGAGGCTCAGGCCACTTTTTACGCCATGGAAAATAGGAAGTTGTGAGATTAAGAACAGAATTGTAATGACATCTATGGGTGGAACCAATCTGCTTGGGTGGATGGAGAAAAATCATTTTGACAAACAAGGCGCAGAGTTTATCCTTAAGGCTGCGCAGAATAACGCCGGTCTTGTATTGCCCGGTTGTCAGTGCGTATATAATCCGATGTTCGGGCAGTGGCTGTATTCCAATGAGAAGATGTATAAGGAACTGGCCGATTGGATGCCCGGGTTTCATAAGACCGGAGCAAAGCTCTTTGTTCAGCTCACAGCAGGTTTTGGCAGGTCTTTTGCCGTGAGTGGTATGATGGAAAAGATATATACCAGTCCCGCACTGAGAGCGCTGTCAAAGCCAATAATGGATCTTGATAAGATAACGGCATCGGCAAGCCCGTCGCCAAACAGGTGGTCCGACAAGGTACCATCAAGAGAGCTCACAAAAGAGGAGATAAAAGAGTTTGTCACGGCCTTTGGCAAAACAGCCCTGCTGCTTAAAAATGCGGGTGTTGACGGAGTGGAGATCCATGCTGTGCATGAGGGATATCTGCTTGACCAGTTCACGCTTGCCTATGTCAATAAGAGGACTGATGAATACGGCGGCTCTCTGGAAAACAGATACAGGTTTGCCGCAGAGATTGTCAGGGAGATAAAGAGCAAATGCGGAAGTGATTTCCCCGTATCCTTAAGATACAGTGTTATTTCCAAGACAAAGGGGATGAGGCAGGGAGCACTTCCGGGTGAGGAATATACAGAAGCCGGAAGAGACTTCGAGGAATCGAAGCTTGCAGCGAGGTACCTTCAGGACGCAGGCTACGATATGCTGAACTGCGACAACGGCACTTATGATGCCTGGTACTGGTCGCATCCGCCGATCTATATGCCCAAAAACTGCAACCTGGAGGACGTTAAGAGACTTAAGGAATTTGTTGAAATTCCTCTTGTCTGCGCAGGAAGGCTTGAACCTGTGGACGCTGCAGATGCAATTAAAGAGGGAAGCCTTGACGGAGCAGGATTTGCAAGACCTTTCCTTGCCGACACAGAGTGGGTCACCAAGCTGATGGAGGACAGGGAGCAGGATATCAGACCATGTATACTGTGCCACAACGGATGTTTTAATATGTGTCACTACAAGGGAGTTCCCAACGACCAGCCTCTGGAGGATGCGCTTCATCTTGCAAGATGCGCTGTCAACGCTGAGACCATGCAGACAGACAAACACTTCATCAGAAAGGTGAAACACCCCAAGACAATACATATTGTCGGTGGCGGAATTGGAGGCATGGAGGCAGCACGGGTACTGAAGCTGCGAGGACACAAACCAGTTATTTATGAGAAGAGTGATGTGCTTGGAGGCACGCTGATAAAGGCATCAGCTGAATCCTACAAGGGAGAACTTGGCAGACTTCTTGAATGGTACAGAAGACAGATGGATTTACTCGGGATTGAGGTGCATTTTAACACCGAGATCAAAGATCCCCGCAAGTTCGGAAGAAAGAGCGACATTATTATAGCGACAGGATCAAGGCCAAGAGTGCTTGCTTCTGTTCCGGGACATGAGAAGATGATAGAGGCCTGCGACTATTTAAGCGGAACAGAAGTCGGAGACAGAGTTGCGATAATCGGAGGCGGACTTACCGGGTGTGAGATTGCTTACGGTCTTGCTCTTGAGGGCAAACATCCGCTGATCGTAGAGATGAAGGATGACCTTATTTCTCAGAAGGGCGTCTGCCTTGCCAACAGCTCATACCTCAGGGACTACTTTGAGCTTAACAAAACTCCGGTATATCTTGAGACCAGGCTGAAAGAGGTAAGAGATGGCAGCATTGTCTGCACAGATAAGGCAGGACAAGAACTGGTGATAGAATGTGACAGCGTGATAAGCTGCGCAGGATATATACCCAATCCCGCTATAAAAGAAAATGACAGAACAAGTAATATGGATTTTATTGGTGACTGTAAGAACACAGGAAACCTTAGAACGGTTATATGGAGAGCCTACGAAGTTGCCATGAGGTTATAAGTTAGAGTCAGGGGGACGTCCCCACTGACTCTAACTACAAAAAAGCTGCGACACATTTGTCTGTGCCGCAGCTTTATTATTATATCCTATATTAAGTTGTATTTGATCACTGCTGTGACTTAAGAACTCTCTGGTCAGTGTTGTAATCGAAAGCTCCGACAGCAAGACCGCTGCAGGACATCAGAAGCTTGATAGGTGCAATTATTGCAATGATATTTGCAAGGATTGCAAAGCCGATTGATACCTCCTGGCCAAGTCTCTCCTGCATATCCATGAATACTGCAACCGATACAGCGATCAGGATCAGTGATACAAGGCTGCTAAGACCGGTTCCGACGCTGGGGATCCTTGTTAAGATACCTGTGAGTACAGTGCAGACTACCGGGTAGAGCTTAACTACAATTGATGGAAGTGAGATACCAAAGATTTTGATCTGCTCAACATTGCCATAGGTCGCATCTACGCATGAATAGGTATTGAGATATGGTATAAATGCCATCCATGCATTTGCGTAGCCGCGGACCTTGAGATACTTGAACTTTGCGATCGCATCTACGAGATAAACTGCAATACCTATTATCACGATCGGTACCACTATTGCTCCTATAAGTGCCAGTAATGTTGTTGCTTCATCCATTTTTTTTTCCTCCTCAAAAACACTTTTTTGTTTTTATCTTACATATTGATTATACGATGGAAATGCATGTGTGGCAGAAAAAAAGGAGTATTTTTGGTAATTACTACAATTATATTTAAGAAAACAGGTGAATGTAGTGCATCATTGCCAATTAATTGCCGCCATTTAAGTTGGTTCGTATAAATAAGTGTCACGGGATAATTCAAAAATGATATAATTTAGGAGGAAAAATATAAATGACTTATAGGAACAATACTAATATGAACAATGAACCTGAAAAGAATGTTAATAACATGGGAATACTTGACGATAATGAAGTCTCTAAGGTTACGGGAGGATCATTTTCTGAATTTGTAAAATGGGTCACAGGAAAAAAAGACGAAGACGTTTTACCTTCTGACCCTGATATTATGATATCTCCTGATGTCGATAATCCCGGAAACGAAAATGTTTTCAGATAATATTATTCGGAGGTGCTTACAATAGAAAATAGTGAACACATTATTAAGCGTTCCCTAAAAAGGGTGGCTCTTAGATCCATCCTTTTTGGTGCGCTTATTTTTTTTATACTTATGATCTTTACGGAAATGATAATTTTTGTGTTTCCGACGTTGTGGCATTACAAACATGAAATGGAGCATAACGAGGCATATCTGACTGATCTTATCGGTATGCCTTATATAGAAGAGATTCTTACAAAGACGAGAGAAATATATGATGCAGCGCCCGAGGAGCTTAAGCAGAAGCAATTTGAAAGTGAGTACAAGGATCTGTTCACGGGTCTGATAGATGACGATTTCTTTGCTGCGAGAGAATACCTCGAAAAATGCAGGATACAGACAGGTAAGGTAAATTGCTTTTTATGCTTCTATGATGAAGAGAAGGACAGAGTTGTTTTTGTGGTTGACGGCAACGATGCCAAGCTTGCGTTTATACCAGGGCAGTGGATATCTGAGGAAAACGGCTCCATTGATGACATTAGGACAATAAAGAGAACAGTAAACTCGGAATGGTACTTGCATGTGACCTATGGCAAGGCCTGGGGACTTACTGCAACTGACTATATGGAGATCAAAAACAGTGACGGGAAGACTATAGGCTATATGACCATCACCATTTCCATGAATAGTTTTGCCAGAAAAGTTGCCAGAGTACTTGTTATGAATATCCCGTTTTTCATCGTCAACATCATGATTTTTATTTATCTGATCTCCGACTACATGATAAAAAGGGTCATAACCCCTATTAACAGGCTGGCGGAGGCAGCAAAAGAGTATGGCAGTATAAATAAGAATCAGGTAAATCCAAAAGGAAGGGTGTTTCCCGGGTTTGAGATAAACACCGAAGATGAGATAGAACAGCTCTGGAAGACCATGGTGGATATGGAGAATGACATTTCAGCCGCTATGAGTAAGATTGCTGAGGCTGCTGCAAAAGAGGAGAGGCTTGCAGCGGAGCTTGATCTGGCCAAGTCTATCCAGCTGGCAGCTCTTCCTACGAAATTTCCGGACAGGGAAGAATTTGATATTTTTGCAAGTATGATTCCCGCCAAGGAGGTTGGAGGAGATTTCTATGATTTCTTCTTTATTGATAATGACCACCTGGGAATGGTCATAGCAGACGTATCCGGGAAGGGAGTGCCGGCAGCTCTTTTCATGATGACATGTAAAGCCATTATTAAGGGCACAGCACTTCGCGGTGGCACTCCTGCAGAAATACTCTCTTACGTAAATGACAGGCTGCAGGAGGATAATGAGAGCGATATGTTTGTGACCGTATGGCTTGGCATGCTCGACATTTCAACCGGCGTAGTGACAGCCTGCAGTGCAGGGCACGAGTACCCGTTTGTCACTGATGAATATGGCAATTATCAGAAACTTGAGGATCCGCACGGCGTAGTATGCGGAGTTTTACAGAACTTATCATATGAGGATTACAGTTTTACTATTCCCGGAAACGGAAGGCTGTTTGTATATACTGACGGCGTGGCTGAAGCACTGAACAAAGATGACGAGATGTTTGGCACTGACAGGCTAAGGAACTGCCTTAATGCAAACAATAGTGCAGACCCAGCAGAAGTTGTCGCGGCAATGCGAAAAGAGCTCACAACATTTGCAGACGGAGCAGAGCAGTTTGATGATGTTACGATGCTGAGCCTTTGGTATAAGGGACAGCACAACTGATTCAGGTTTGGTATCATAAAATATATATAAAATTACAAAGATCAGGTAACGTTTGATGGAATGGTTCGTATAAAACTTTATCCCGACAGATCAGGAGTTCAAAAGCCTGATGCGAAGCGAGGAGAAGCTCATGTTAGATACTTCAAATATACAGATTGTATACATCATGCCCGAACATTACGGGATGTTCGAGAATTTTGACCCGCTTGACAAACTGGAGCTTGCAGCGCTTCCCGGAGCATTTTCTATAGGAGCGTTTGACGTAGGAGCCGATGAAACTGACAAAATACCTGTGGGACTTATGGTTGTCACACAGAGTAGGGGAAGTCTTACGTGTGAATGGCTCGCTGTTGCAGAGAATTACAGAGGGCGCGATATAGGCGGGACAATGCTCCGTATGCTCTTTGAGGTTGCCGAAAAAAAGGGATGTAAGACGGTCAGGGCTGTCTTTTCAGCCCAGAGCAATGTATCTGCACAAAGATATTTCAGCCAGCGCTTCTTTGAAAAAAGAGAAGATTTTGGTGAATATCTGATAAGCGCATCGAAATTCGTAAATGAGGGAGTGTTCTCATCTGCTACAGTCAGTGGCCATTGCTTTAGCCTTTTGGAGGCCGGAAGCAGGATCGCAAATGAGGCTGCCGCCTTTGCCAAAAAAACCGGCTCACTGCATGCACTGTCAGATGGAGAAATATGGTGGAATATCGCAGACCCGGAACTGACAACAATTTACACTGATGGAGAGAAGGTCAGAGGAGTTCTTGTTGTCAGGGAAAATGATGATGTTTATACACCTGTTTTACTGGCGGCGTCTTCAGAGGAAGTGGTCGACGCATTGATAGCTGAGTCGGTAAAAAGGTTAAAGGGCAGATCTTTTGCAGGCAAGGAGATATGTGTATTTGTACGGGATGAGTATATAAAGGAACTCATGGAGGATATCATGGGATCCGCAGAGTCTGACAGGGTGGTTATCCTTACTGCCGGCGTAAGGGACTATGCAGCCTACAGAGACAGCCTTGAAAATGAAGAAACGAATGGAGCAATCACAGGCGCAGACGGATATGACAGTATCCTGGCCGACGGGCTGCTTGATCTGGAGTACTATCTTAGGTTTTAATGACATTTTACACGGAGGTAATACCATGCCAAATGAATCAAACCAGTTACTTGAAAATGAGCGCAGGGAACTTAATGCCATCAAAACTGAGCACATGTTCCAGCCGGTCAATCTGAATCTGAAGATGAATGAGAGGTTCAAGGAAGACCGGCGCTATAGCGTAGAGACCGTTGAGCAGGAGACTGCACTTCTCCAGAAAATGCTGGGGCTTTCAACTACCAAGGAACTTAATCTCTCCGCAGAGGAAACTGCAGATTATGCGATGAAGCTGGACCGCAGGATGAGTTTCCTGTTACTTAACGATGAGAAGACCTCCGGCGACAGCAAGGAGATGGTGCAGGTAAAAAAGCAGCTCGGAATCCTTGAGTTCATACTCACAACCCAGGAAGTGATGAACGACAGGATCCTTGATGATATCATCAAGCAGTACAACAATACGATATTAGTTTGTGAGAACTATATTAAGAATAAAAATCCCTGGTTCAGTACCGGGAAAAAACGTCTTGCGATGGTAAAAGATACTAATGCAAGGCTTATCCGAGAGAAGGACTGTCTTGAAAGAGGAAAAGAACTTCTTAAAGAGGGACTTATCGATGAGACTGTAATACATAACCCCCTGGACCTGATCAGATCTGAGAATCAGAAGATCATTCGGAAACAGATCGAGGAGAAGAAAAACGATGAGTTTTTGAAAAACGTTCTGGACAATGAATATTTCCAACAATACTTTGAGCAGCAGAAAGAAAGAAACATCGCTGTAAAAGATGAAGATAAAGACGTCGTCCTGCTACTGAGATACTTTGTACTCATCAGCGAGCACAAAACTGTTAAATATGTAGATGGGCAAAAAGTGCCTCTTGAGGGAGATATAAAAATCACTCCTGCAATGAAGGATGTAGGTATAGCAGGTAATCTTGAAGCAAAGGCATTAGCATATGGCTGGCATGCCGGGGGGCATGCTTCGAGAGCCTTTGCAGGAATGGTTTATTATGTAAAACGCGATAAGGATGGTAATCCTCTGGATGCTGAGGAAGAGGAGAAGGCAAATGCTAATGAGGCCTATGAGAACTGTGCTTCTGAACTTTTAGATGCAAAATACGCCTGCGAAAAGGATCCCGGCAATCAGGAAAAAGCAGACCTTTACAAGCAGAAGGCTGTCGCTTACATGGATCTTCTCGTAAAAAGAGTTGATGCATTCCATAAAGCTTATACCTGGGTTACTTTTAAGGAGATCGTAAATGATCCCAAATTGGTTATCAATTTCTTCTTGAAGGACCCCAACTCATTTAACTTCATGTACCACCTGGTCGGATTAGCTCAGGAAATGGAGCAATACTGCGGAAGTGAAGTATGGCGCGAGTATATGAAAGACCATCCGCTGCTTGACTATGACATATCTAACCTAAGATTTTATGGCACTATGATGACAAATCTTCTGAGACTCCTGTCTCATTTTAATTTTAGTGAAGGGCGGGTACATCCTTCTGATAGCGATGATGAAGCAAGAATGCTCAAAGTGTTAAATAAAGCAAATGCGACAGATGCTGAGAAAAAAGAAGCCAGGGAAGAATATAAAGATGCCAATAAAGCAATCTGGGATGATGCCAAAGACTGTTATGACTTGACAGTTATTGACAGGGATATCGTTCTTCTCAACAGGCTTAAGGGAGTAAAGAGAGGAAGCAGCGAAGAAAACAATATAATCTGGATGCTTGAGAACAGGATAACGTCCCAGGCACAGGAGATTGTGAAGCAGCGAAAGAAAGATGGAGTTCCATGTACTCAGGAGCAGGCTGAGAGGATGCTCTGCTTAAGACATGCGCGTGAGTATTACAACCGGGAAGACATAAAAGAGTCTTTGACCATGCTTGATGAGAATGTGCACAGACCGGGATATCAGCTCAGTGACGCTGTTTCAGCTCTTTTATATCTGCCAAAGTTCGACTCACAAGGGATGCCTCTGAATAAAGAAGAGGAAGAGAAGGACGAGTGGAACAAAAAATGGATCGAGGCATGGAAATATAACAATTATGCAGTAAAAGAAGAGTGTATGAAGGAAGGAGTTGTACGCGTTCTCAATTACAAGATTCCTTCACCTGAGGAGATCAAGGAACGGGGAATAAATTATTTTATAGACAAGGACCCTGGATATTATGAACAGCTCATCAATAATGTAAATACATTGTTTGCCCTTGAGAAAGCGGACCCTGATACCTGGAATGGGATTTTTGCATCAGATAAATATCTTAAAGGAAAATATGCTGCACTTAATGGCTTTGTCTCTTATGTGACTCATTTTATGAGCAGCCGCGGCGATCATATAACAAGGAATGTCGGCAATAATAATGATATTACTGTTGACTTTAAAGAAGTTTCAACAATAAAAAATCTTAGTGATGAGGATATCGCGGATTCAAAGGCCTTTTCACTGCAACTTTTTGACGACTATGAAAGTGCTTATAAACAGGCAACGAATTTTGAAGCGCAGGAAAAATGGGTGGAATCAAATTACCCTGAGGAAGTCCTTCAAAGCAAGATTCAGGAGGCACAGGCAATACAGCCCCAGATTACACGCGAGGGAGTACTGCTGTCATTAAAGCTTCAGGAGACTATAAATCAGCTTCATGAGTTTGATGAAATAGCAACTGAAGCCAAGAAATTAAAACTGATCGCGCCCGGAGATGTTTCAAGACTGCTCGCCTGCGCATTCTACCATGTTAAGAGGGATAATCTCGGTAATCCTCTTAATGCTGAGGAAAAGCGCAAGGCTGAACATAATGAGAAGTGGAAGGCTGCCTGGAAGAGATGGGTTAAGGCAAATAACCCCACACAGACTCCGGATCCCCTTGAAGCAGCACTTGAGAACAAAAAAGCAAGGCAGGAGCTTATGATGTGCTATGCTCTCTTCTGCAGAGATATGGTGAACTACAATTACCCTAAGCCTGAGGATTTTAAAAACGGAGGTGAGAAATTCAGAAAACTGGTTACTGATGATCCTTTTGCCTTCAGAGAAATCGAGAGCTTTGGAGCAGGGTTTGATGCATTTAATAATCTTTTCAAAGGAGATGAAAAGATTGCTCCGGAAATTGCGCAGATCATGAAACAGATCCCGGACTATGAAATCAAGCGCAAGATGGGTAGTTATATGGTAGCAGGAATAGCCAAGCTTCCGATTTATGACTACTACAAAATACAGGAGGAAAAAAGAATCCCCAATAAGAAAGTTCTTGATGATAATACCAGAGATTTCCTTAAACAAGTAGAAGAACAGACGATAAATCTTTATAAGGATGAATATAATAAGCTGAATAAAGAATAAAAACCGGGATAGTGCGGGCAGTCATGAGTCATAATTGAGTCGTGATTGCCCGTTGCTTTATAGATATTTTATTATTTTTTTGAGCTTTATCAAGAAATATAAATTCAGTAAATGTTATAATTTTAGATTAAAGGATATTATTTTAGTTCTTATTATTAATAAAGGGGAAGCGTATTATGAAAAATATCAGATCATTCAGAGCAAGACTCATCACAATGATGATGGTCTTCACATTTCTTTTCTCCTATGTTTCCACACCTGCTTTTGCAGCCGGTGTGGACGTAGAGAATCACAACCCTGTGTCGGCAGGAAAGACTGCTGTATCGGGGCTTACTATTGATGGGGTGTCAAACCCCGTACCGGGGCAGCGCCTCGATGTATCTGCTGTTGTGCACAGCAAAGAGGGTCACAGCTGGGAGATAGCTGTTATATGGCTTTCTTCAAACGGACAGGTTGCAACGACTGCCAAGGCAGGTGAGACTTACTATCCTACACTTGCATTTTATCTTCCTCCGAAATACGGTATGGCGGATGGTAAATTTAAGCTGAGTGTGTCTGACAGTGTTACCAAGCTGATGGGATCGGATGAGCTCATCTCTGTCTATGACAGCAAGAACGGTATAACTTATATCCTCTCCGGCGTTGCAGCCGGTAAGACTGCAGATGCTCAGAACACTCTTGTAAGTGGAAGAGAAGACAATGCTAAAAAGGTACGCGATGAGTTTGAAGCTCTGAGCACGCAGCAGAGCGAAGTCAGCGTATCTTCAGATGCACATGAAAGCAGCTCATCTGATGATGCAGATGCAGATGATGGTGATGCAGATGATGATGATGATGATGATGACGATGATGATGATTCGGAACCTGCTCCTGAACTAAGTGTCATTGATATCTACTGTGCCCAGTCTGCCAGGGATAGCATGACAACAGGTGATCTTGAGAGCGTCATCGATCTTATTGTGAACAAGTTACAGCCTCAGGCTGTTGAGCTTTTAAAAGACTCGTTTCCTGCTTTTAAGAGAGCCGAAGAAAATGGCGAGCTCGGAAATGAGATAGGACTATATATTTATTATAAGAAAGGTGATAATGATGGAAAACCGGAACATGAGGTTCCCGGAATGGAGGAACTCGCTTATGTCAGTGGCGATGTGGTGGACGTAGACGGTGAACTGAAATATGGATATATCATGGCAGTAAACCTTGAATCCATGATCAAGAAGGATAAAGACGATAAGCCTGTAATTGACAAAAACGGCAAATATCGTATCGTGTTTGAAGGCGAAGCAATGGACACTATGACATATACAATTGTCCATGAGATGTTTCATGCCTTTATGGATGACTATAACAGAACAGGCATGACAGGAGGCATCAACATAGAAGATGTTAAGACTGACGAAAAAGGAAACTTTTTGACAAATGAGCTTGGTGATAAATATGCTCATTTCCATTTTCCTAAATGGTTTATTGAGGGTACTGCATCCATGACAGAGAACGATTATGAGTTCAGGGATGAAACCTTTGATAAACTCAGAACAAACAGCAATACCGGGAAGGTGAACGATTATTTCGATAAGGATACACTATTAAACAGCTATGTGATATTTGTAAATAAGGACGGATCAGAGACTTATTTTGCGCTTCCATTTGCAGTAGGCGGAGTAGAAATAAAGGGCAAAGAAGTTGAGGCAGATACCAGCAGGTATGTATCAGGTTATCTTGCCAGCATATATCTTTCAGAACTGGCATATCGAACTATTCATGATACCGGAGCTGAAAAGGAAATAAATGCAAAATCTTCGGCAAGATACAGAGAAGGACTCAACTGGATACTTGAGAGTCTTCACAACGGGAATTCTCTTGATAGTATCATAAAACGAATATCTCCAGTGGATGAAAACGGGAAAAAGCTCTATAAAGACACTGAGGATTTTGGAGAGAAGTTCATCGAGGGAGCTGCTGTAAAAAAGAATAATCAGGAGACGTACTATGGCGATCCTGAGAGTATGAACTTTACGCTTGCATATCTCAATTATCTGAGAGAGGTCGACCATGATAAGTCGAGAAAAAACGGAGCAAACGGATCGATACTCTTTGACCTTGATGTTGATATGTCCTCACCTCTCGACAGAAACAAAGAAGCCACATCAGACAGCTTCAAGATTGCAAAAACAAAAGACCTTGTGGTTTCGTCAGTAAAACCTGACACGATAGATATAGGAGCCGGAAAATCTTCACTTGGGGACTGGGAAAAACAGAAGAAGTCTAAAGACAAACCTGCTCTTGCGGCTAAGACAAAGAAAACAGAGGTAAAAGCATCAGCAAAAACAAATATAAAGGAAACTGAAACAAAGACAGCTCAAAAGTCATCTGTAAATGAAGTCTCAGCTAAAAAGCAGGCTCCGGTTTCAGAAGAGAAAGCAGCACCTTTGGCTGCTGCATCTGCTTTAGATACAACGAAGGCAGATAGTTCAGTTGAAGATGTACAGACTTCTGCAGAGAAAACCGAAGCAGCGCCGCAGCAGACTGCTTTAGAGAAAACAGAAGAAACACCTGCACAGGATGCTGCTAAGCAGGAAAAAGCAGCGCCTTCACAGAGCACTTTAGATGAAGCAGAAGAAACACCTGCACAGACTGTTTTGGAGGAAACAGAAGAAACACCTGCACAGACTGTTTTGGAGGAAACAGAAGAAACACCTGCACAGACTGTTTTGGAGGAAACAGAAGAAACATCTGCACAGACTGTTTTGGAGGAAACAGAAGAAACATCTGCACAGACTGTTTTGGAGGAAACAAAAGAAACATCTGAACAGAGCAGCTTGGAGGAAGCAGAAGAGACACCTTCACAGACCGCTGCAGAGAAAGAAGAAGCAGCTGTTCAGACCTTAGCAGAGACTGTAAAAGAGGCGCCTTCACAGAGCACTTTGGAGAAAGCAGATGAAACAGCAGCTTCAGATGAGGTCAGCGCATCAGATGATGAGATGGCTTTAGAAGAGACTGATAAAGAGGCAGCTGAGACAGCTGCAGAAGATGATGACCTTGATGACGCTAAGAGCGCTGCCGATGAGGGGACGGCAGACGGCGAAGCTTCAGAAGATGAGGAAAACGGAGAAACTGATGAAAATCAGGCAGAAACCGCAGAGGCACAGGATGCTTTGATACAAGAAGCTCAGGATACCGATATGGCGCAGGCAGAGGCTACGAAGGACACTGATGATACAAAATCAGAAGAAACAACTGGTGAGCCTTGCACAGATGATGCGGAGAAAGAAGATATAAGTACAGATAATTCTGAAGAAAAAGGCGACGATGCAGGCGAAGATGCTCAATCAGATGGGACTGATGAAACTGAGTCAGGTGAAGAAGCATAAGAAACTGCCTGATCAGAAGAAATGTTTTTGTTAGGGGAGAAAAAATGATTTTGGATAAGTTTAAAAAGGATGTGGATTATTATTCATATCCTAAGACACTTGATACGTATAAATGGTTCACAGGCTGTGCCGCATAAAGCCTTAGGAGATCAGGAATGAGCTTGCTGCAGGGAACCGTCCCTTAAACCAGGGCAGTCGGTTCCATAATCCGGCGATCAGAAGCGACCCTCCCGCACCTACTGCCAGATAAAGGAGCTTGTACAGTTCGGAAGTATCAAAGTACACATGGAAGGAAGCAAGATATATCCTTGGAAGAGCGTGGGTTAATATGTACAGCCACGTTACTGCTTTGAACAGGAGAATATGCAGGCATATGATTGGAATCGTTTTTTTTCCAATATAGCGGAAAATGCTTGAGAGGTGCGGCATATTAGCAATTATGTCTGCAAGGGGTTTTAGCATACACCATCCGCCGAGGCTTCCGAGCATGAATATAGCAACATTGTCTATCCGGGCGTTTGCAAGCTCCATAAAATAAAATCGGGAGAACCAGGCAAGAGACAGAAAACTTGCCAGACCAAGGAATGGGTTTTCAAGAAAACCGAGGTTCAACTCCTTTATGATGATACCTATGAGAAAAACAGCATAGCCGAAAAAAGAGCATCTTACGAAATCCCAGCCGGGGATATTAAGACGGACATACTGACCCAGTGCGGACATAAGTATAAAGATTGATATAAGAATGATCCTGCCCAATATAGGATTCAGTCTAATGATCAGGCATGAAATTGCACCGTGGACAGCACAGATCACCAGCAGAAGTATAAGAAACCAGGTGGCTGTCCCCATCTGGGTAGTATCTGTTAAAAGGATGACTCGTGCAAACTTACGAAGGATATCCGTGACAGTATGTGCTGAGTATATCCTCTGTGGTACCGGCCAGTTTTTTGTCATCGAGATAAAAGCGGGGTCATCGGTGTAAAGGCCGATCCTAAGGAATAATCCCTCCAAAAGAGCATATATCCCATTACAAACGGCACATGGAACATACAGACTTCTTAACTTTCCGGCCATATAGTGTTTCCAAGAGGCAAAGTCCGAAATTCTGTTTTTAAAACAATATCCCGATGTGATGAGAAATATCTGCAGCGTAAAAGTATAAAGGAAATTTCTGCAGAATGGAGCAGTATGGGCATATACGACCAGAAGTATGGCGATCCCTTTGATTATATCAATTGAGGTAATCCTGTTTTCGTTATCTGTTTTCATACTCCCGATCCCCATATGATGCGTAATGACCAGCTTAAGACCAGATGCGGTATACAAAGCCCCCAAACGGATCCCTGTCGCCGGTATATTATGCCGAAGAAACTTATGAGCAGAGCAGAGCCTACCATATACATAAGTCCCTTGTGGATATGAAGGGATCCGAAGAGCAGGGATGTTACAATGATAGCAACTGCAGAAGGGTATTTGTCACCGATCACCCTCTGGAGACTTCCCTGAGTGACTCCGCGCATTAAGAACTCCTGAATCACAACTGTAGGTATATAGAGAAGATCGATCGGCCTTAGGACATTCAGATATAAGAAGGGAGCCGATGGACTGAAGCTTTCCGGCAGGAACAGACGCAGGAGGAATTTGGCTGTTATCATGACGCCGATGACGATCAGTGTCAGGATGGTGTTGAAGCTTAAGGATTTTTTCAGGTTTTTCATACCCAGACCGAAATCCGCAAAGGTTATGCTGGTGAAACGCAGGGCAAATGCGGAGCCCGCTACCCCTATCAACTCGGCGATAACGGTCAGGGCTGTTGTTGAGATCGGCTCCCCTGCTTCCTTCCAGACAGCATAGAGATAATCCCAGAAAGCCATTATGGCAATCATTCCTATAAGAACCTTGATCGAATCATCCTGCTTTACCCTGATCTTATGCAGTTCGGTGACATCGGAAAAACGAAGGATAACCTCTGAACCCGATGCGTCGTCCGTCTCTTTGACATATGATGCGTTTACGTTGAAATTAAGAACGATCCCATCCGGTCGTGTATAAGTTACAGTTCCGTTATGGCTTCTGTTCTTTTCATAAATGCAATCGAGTACATATTGGTGGAAGGGATCGTTGGCAGCACTTTCGTCTGCTGCCATATATTGGGCATAGGTCACACCATCCTTAAGTACTGCATTTCCGAGAAGCTTCTTGGCGCTTGGATTTATGTACAGTACGATCCCGTTTCCGGAGATCAGGATAAGACCATCCGAAATATCGTTTAAAATATGACTAAAAAAAGGTACGTTCATACGTTTCCTCCGTTAAGTAATGCTTCTTTAGCCCTGATTGAACGCATCACGCCGATAAACTGTAAGATAACGAATATCAGGGTAAATATATGATATACGCAGTTATAATTAAATTCCCATATTATGGTAAAGTGAATTGATTTGATCGTCTGTAGGACGCTGCCTGTCACAAGAAATACTATGCCGGCAGCAAGCCATATAAAATGAGGGTTTTCCTTCCTGCTGCGATACAACTGCGCTGATACAAATATAATGTTCAGCAGACAGTAGATAATGAAAACCATAAAACCCATTGAGAACTTCTCGTCAAGAAATATCCGCAAGGCGGAAAATGCAACTGCAAGAATTGAATTGATCATCAGATATCTCTTAAGATATAGCGGTCCATGGGTCTCAAAGAGGATTGCAACAACATAACTTCCAAGCATAAATGAAATCAGGATATTGAGTATCCTCCAGAGGATGTCGGCTTCTTTGTCCGTCCAGACAAAACCGTGGACAATGAAGCCCAAGAGACTCACTGCAAAGAAAAAACCAAAGGAGGTAAACCATATTAAGCATTTGCTCTTAAGTTCCGTTCTTTCCGAGGCTTTTTTAAGAAGCAGGATCATGGGGATAAGAGTAATGCCGGCATTTACAATGTTTGTTATGGCAGTTGTAAATTCTGCCCGATCAGTCAGTATCATATCTCACCTGCCCTATTATTTGTGGTTTCATGAAAAGAAGCGAGCCTGTCCATGAAGGAAAGAGCAACAGTTAATATAAATTCATAGCCCAACAGAACAATAAGTCCGGGAAGCATATACAAAAAAGGATAAGGGATAAGACCGTAGAAAAAATCAAGAACTGCGTTGCCTTCTGTTTCTACGGTATAGAAATAATTGGCTTTATCATGCAGTCCGGTTCCTCGAAGGATCATATTGATACCAAAGACCACCAGTGAGATAAAGGCAGTCAGAAACAGGATCCTTATAAGGTCGCTGTATTGCGGCCAATACAGATCAAGGCTTACAAGAAAGATCGCAGATATCAGGATGAGAAAATGCGTAACGTAAAAGCCCATTACCCTGGGAAGCAAAAGCGAATACCCGTTAAAACCGTGTCCGGGCATAATGAGCGCTACAACTACCGAAAAGGTCGAAATAAAGAAGCAGTAACCTGTTAAGATCCTGTTTTTACCAAGTACGGCTATAGGTATCAGAAGCATGTTAATATTGCACAGGTGGAGAGGTAATTCCCCCCATATTACGAAGCCACCCATATCCGCCCTGATCAAGTGGTAGTCTGTATCAAGATATATCGCATATTTATAAAGTGTAAAAACAATTATTGTGAGAAAGCAAACTAAAGCTATAAACCACCGTCTTTTGTTTTCGCTTTTTTTTCGCATAATGACGGTAGCAGCAATAAGAATCGCCAGAAATATGCAGAACAGAAAAAAAAACACATGATTAAAGGGTCTGATGATCCATTGGTCATATAATTCCTGCATGGTGTAAGCACTTATCCTTTCCCGGGACACAATATACATTTTATATAGTATAGCACTTAAAAATCAGGGAATATAGTATTTTTGGTAACTGTTCAGCATAGTCCGAAGCACTTGCTGCTGAGGACGTAAGAACATGATACGATTTTTGTACAGACAGGGGATGGTATACTTACCCCTTCCGTTCACGGTCAAGTATACCGGTGATCCGTATTCAACCTTGTCCGGCACAGTATTATAATTTCTAAGATAGGAAGCAGAACGGCTGTGTAAAATGGCTTGATTTTTCGGCAGAAAAAATATATCATGGATTCAAAGTTATAACCAATTATAACTGAGATAGAAAGTTATAACCGGTTATAACTGAAATTAATAGTTATAACCGGTTACAGGGGGAAAACCATGTCCAATCCATTTTCTATTTCTTTTGGCTTGGAACCGAAAGAATACATATCAAGACATCAGCAAACAGACAGAATAATCGATGCTTTTACTGAAGAGTCACCATCAAACCATACTTTTATGCTGTCAGGAATACGAGGTTCGGGAAAGACGGTTTTGCTTGCCAATATAACGGAGACGTTTGAAAAGAAGAAGGACTGGATAGTGATCAATACATCTCCGGATATGGATATTCTTAACAGCATAGCCGCTCATCTCTATGGGAGAAAATCCATACATACCATATTTACAGAGGCTAAGATCGACCTTTCGGGAATCGGCATAGGAATTTCGCTTAAAAATGCCACACCGATCTACGATATATCCGTGGCACTTGAAAGATTGTTGGAAGAAATCAGCAAAAAGAAACTTAAGGTGCTGATCGCAATCGATGAAATTGTCAATAATCATAATGTAAGGGCTTTTTCCGGGATATACCAGATCCTATTAAGAAAAAAACTGCCCGTATTTCTGTTGATGACTGGATTGTATGAGAATATAAACAATCTTCAGAATGAGAAAACACTGACATTTTTGTATCGGGCACCAAAGGTGTATCTTGAGCCGTTAAACAGGTTTTCAATTTCAACCAGTTATAAGAAGGTTTTGGGTATTGATGATAAAACAGCAAAGGAAATGGCATATTTAACAAATGGATACGCCTATGCTTATCAGGTCTTGGGATATCTGTATTGGGAGAATGTCATAAATGATCAGACAGCCAAGGGGCTTAGTGATATTTTAAACGAGTATGACAGTACTCTCAGCGAGTATGTTTATGAGAAAATATGGTTTGAGTTACCCGAAACAGAATCCAAGGTGGTAGCATTGCTTGTGAAAAACGGCCAGATGAAGAATAAAGATATCAGAGAAGAATTGTCGCTTTCAGATTCTCAGATGGCAGTATACAGAGACAGATTAAAAAGGCGTGGGATAATAGATACGTCAAGATACGGATATTT
>JAEEGL017286965.1_pt1 | contig 19126 bp, 16 predicted proteins | sample 9134231 | NCBI WGS metagenome assembly JAEEGL01 (sample SAMN16246548, study PRJNA631951) | gut metagenome | biome: gut microbiome; feature: rumen; material: fiber-attached | host: Bos | place: Iran: Karaj | collected 2018-10 | reverse complement strand
TCAAAACCGTTGAAGAAGAGTAAGTAGTCATTAAACCTACTTTCAGAGAGTTGCGGATGGTGCGATCGCAGCAGCAAGGATGATGATGAATGGGCTTCCGAGGGCGAACCGAACCCGAGCGCAAGGGTAGGTGAGACGGAGACGACACTTCGTTATAAACAGCAGCGTATAAAGACTTTCATCAGGTCGAGTACGTATGAGAGGATGTGAGTATTCACACCAAGCCGGGTGGCACCGCAGGAAATTGATTATTCAAACCTGTCCCAGCAGATAACTGCTTAGGACAGGTTTTTTATATTCTTGTCCCGGAGCAAAACCATCATTCACTCAATGCAAAGGAGAAAAGAAAATGAAAAACACAATGAAGAGACTCGTAACCCTGTTTATCGCACTTACAATGGTGCTCGGACTCGCAGCATGCGGAAAAGACGCGGGCGGTGCAAAGACCTATAAGATCGGCATATGCAATTATGTTGACGATGCGTCTCTCAATCAGATCTGCGACAATATCACAAATACCTTAAAGTCATATGAGACAGAGAACGTTAAATTTGATATAATCTATCAGAACTGCAATGCTGATTCCAACGTTATGAATCAGATCATCCAGAACTTCATTGCACAGAAGGTCGATCTTATGGTAGGTGTTGCGACACCCGTTGCAATGACAATGCAGGGCGCTACCGAGGATAACAAGATCCCCGTAGTATTCGCGGCAGTTTCCGATCCTCTTGCAACCGGCATCGTTGCTTCCCTTGAGAAGCCCGGCGCAAACGTAACGGGTACTTCCGATTATCTCGATACAGCAGCTATCTTCAACCTTATCTTTGCGGCTGATCCCAAGGCTGATCTTGTAGGCCTTCTGTATGATGCAGGCCAGGATTCTTCAACGACTGCGATCGCTCAGGCTAAGGAATACCTCACAAAGAAGGGCATTAAGTACGTTGAGCATACCGGCACAAACGTTTCCGAAGTTATGCTTGCAGCAGATGCAATGATCGCAGACGGAGTTGATGCGATCTTCACACCCAGCGACAACACCATCATGCAGGCCGAGCTTTCTATTTATGAAAAGCTTGCTGCAGCAAAGATCCCTCATTACACAGGTGCAGACTCCTTCGCGCTTAACGGTGCATTCCTCGGTTACGGCGTTGACTATGCAAACCTCGGAGTCGAGACAGCCGAGATGATCAAGGAGATCCTTGTTGACAAGAAAGATCCCGCTACCGTACCCGTTCGTACCTTCGATAACGGAACCGCTACAGTCAATACCGAAACCTGCAAGGCCATCGGCTTTAACTATGACGACATAAAGAAGGCTTTCGGTCCTCTTTGCACAAAGGTTCAGGAGATCACAACCGCAGAATCTTTCAAATAAGTCGGAATTTAAAGGGCAGGGTCGTCGGAGAAGATGACCCTGCCGTTAACTGTTTACGGAGGTTTACGTATGCTTAATCTGGTACAGACCACGCTTGAATTGGGACTTATCAGCTCCCTCACGGTGCTTGCCCTGTTTTTGAGCTATACAATGTTAAATGTTTGCGACCTTTCCACCGACGGCTGCTTCACTCTCGGTGCAGCGGTGGGCGCTATGGTCGCGCTGTCAGGTCACCCGTTTCTTTCGATCATAGCGGCGATGTGCGCAGGTATGATCTCGGGACTCACGGTTTCCATACTTCAGACAAAAATGGGCATAGACAGTCTGCTTTCAGGTATTATTGTAAACACCGGACTCTATTCCATAAATATTGCGATAATGAAGAACTCCTCCCTTGTCAATCTGAACAAGGTTGAGACGGTCTTCACAATGCTTAAGAACAAAGCCGCCGGCACCTTCCTTGCCGACTGGTACAGGCTGATCATTGCGCTTATATTCGTAATACTTGTGATAACCTTCCTTTCGTTTTTCTTAAGAACGAGGCTCGGACTTGCGATCCGCGCTACGGGAAACAACCCCGCAATGGTAAAGGCATCTTCTATCAATCCCGCCTTCACCACCATAGTGGGTCTCTGCGTTGCCAATGCTTTCACGGCGCTTTCGGGCTGCCTTCTTGCTCAGACACAGAAGTCCGCGAACATCGACATAGGCGGCGGTATGGTTACGGTTGCGCTTGCTTCCCTTCTTATCGGAAATGCCTTTATGGGTAAGGGAAAAGTCACACGCAGGGCAATCGGAGCGGTGATCGGCGCATGCATATTCAGACTGGTCTACACCGTTGCGCTGAGATTCAATATGCCCGCGTCCATGCTTAAGCTGGTTTCCTCCGTCATAGTCATAATTGCTATATCCGGACCTTACCTTAAGTCCAGATATCCTATGCTGGTGAGAAGCCTTGAATTAAAGAAGAACGCTTCAAAAAGAAACGGGAAGGAGGAAGGCTGATGCTTGAACTTATCAAAATCTCTAAAACCTTTAATCCCGGAACCATAAACGAAAAGGTTGCGATAAAGGACCTTTCCCTTACCATAAACGACGGCGATTTCATCACGATCATCGGTTCCAACGGAGCCGGTAAGTCGACTCTTTTCAACGCGATAGCGGGAAGCTTCATTACCGATTCGGGTCGAATTCTTCTTGACGGAGAAGATATCACGATGCAGTCCGACCATAAAAGAGCCAGAAACATAGGACGTCTTTTTCAGGATCCGATGCTCGGCAGCGCGCCCGGTATGAGCATAGAAGAAAACCTCACGCTGGCAGCGGGACACGGCGGATGGTTCTCGATGCTTTCCGGCAGAGAGAGAAAAGCATTCAAAGAGAAACTCGCCCTTCTCGAAATGGGACTTGAGGACAGACTCGAACAGCCCGTGGGCCTTTTGTCGGGAGGTCAGCGTCAGGCTCTGACACTGCTCATGGCAACATACAATCCTCCGAGGATACTGCTGCTTGACGAGCATACGGCGGCTCTCGATCCGGCGACCGCAGACAAGGTCATTGAACTTACGAAGAAGATAGTGGAAGAGAATCACCTCACCTGCCTTATGATCACCCATAATATGCAGCAGGCTCTTGAACTCGGAAACCGTCTCATAATGATGGATAACGGTAACGTGATCTTTGACGCGAGGGATGAGGAGAAGAAAGCACTCACCACAGACGATCTCTTAAGAAAATTCCGCGAGAATGCGGGCAAAAATCTCGATAACGACAGAATGCTCCTTTCATGACATGACGGGACGACATAAGGAAAAAGAAAGGAACAGCTATGAAAAAAACACTTAAGCTATTAACCTCCGCTCTTTTTGCAGCGGCACTCTTCGGTATGGCAGGCTGCGGAAACAAGGCCGCAGAGGTCACACCTACACCCACGCCATGGGTGGTAACTGCAACGCCGACACCCAAGCCGACGGCAACAACAAAACCCACCAATACACCGAGACCGACGCATACACCTAAGCCCACAAACACGCCCACACCCACACCGACCAATACGGCTACACCAACACCCAGGGTTACGGCAACACCCGCTCCCGAAGCGGTCAAGTGGGTCGGAACATGGGCTAGCGCACAGCTTACTCCCGGCAGCGATACAATGCCTCCGGAGCCCGGCCTTGCAAACAACACATACAGACAGATACTCAGAGTTTCGATAGGCGGAAAGAAGATAAGGATCACCTTCTCAAACATATTCGGTGAATCCGATCTTGAGATAAAGAGCGTGCATATAGCTACCGCAATGAACGCAAGATCTTCGAAGATATACCCCGAAACGGATAAGACACTTACCTTCGGCGGAAAAGAAAGCGTCACAGTGCCTGCGGGGCAGACAGTGACCTGCGACGAGACAGATTTTGATCTTTTATCACTGGATTTCCTTTCCGTAACCACCCAATTCGGACAGGTTCCGAATACGATCACGAGCCATACGGCTTCGCGTTCCGACAATTATCTGCTCGAAGGAAGCCATTTGACGGATGAGGTCTTCACAAACGCAAAGACAAAGACCAGCTGGTATTTCCTCTCCGACGTGGATGTTTATACTCACGATGAGAGCAGAGCTGTTGTATGCTTCGGCGATTCGATCACCGACGGTTACGGAGTGATCACAGGCTCATACAACAGATGGAGCGATGTGCTCGCGGAGCGCCTTCAGGCAAACAAGGGCACAGAGACTGTCGGCGTTCTGAACTCCGGCATAGGAGGAAACTCCATTTACGGAGGCAACGGACAGCCCGCAAAGGACAGATTTGAAAGAGATGTCCTTATGCATGACGGCGTTGAGTATGTCATCATCCTTATGGGTGTCAACGACATAGGATATGCATGGTCGGAAGGCACGGCGAAGGATGTGATCAACGGCCTTTCAAATATGGTAAAGGCCGCTCATGATAAGGGTATCAAGGTATATGGCGGCACAATAACTCCGTTCAGGAAGCACAGCTATTATACGGCTGTTCATGAAAAAATCCGTCAGGAAGTGAACGCATGGATACGTTCGGCCGAAGCGGGCTTTGATGCGGTCATTGATTTTGACGCGCTCCTGCGTGATGAGGTCAACACCGACACGATGAAAGAAAACTTAAAGAACGACTACTTGCATCCCAATAACGACGGTTACCGCGCTATGGGAGCATATATCGATCTCACATTGTTCGAAAAATAACGGATCGGCGCCGAAGTATCAACTTCGGTGCCGACTTTTGTTGTAGATTTTCGCTTAATATAATATAATGAACCATAATGAGCGACAGTAACCGTATCTATATGACCAAAGAACACAGAGGGATGCGCTATGGAAGATTATTTCGAATTGTTTGAAGATGATCAGAATAACCGGGAACAAGGCAGCAGAGTGCATATAGTTCTTCTCTTCGTTGTGCTTGTTATAATAACGATATCGATGGGAATATATTCAAGTTCCTTAAGGGCCAAAACCCTTGAGGAGATGGAAACCTTCCTTGAAATCGACGGGCAGACAAAAGCGGTGCTCTTCGACAGCATCGCAAGCGGCACCGAAAATGCCATAAATATCCTTGCCATGATAGAATCCGTTCTGTGGGACGGCAACGATCTTCAGCAGGCAAGGGTGGAAAAGCTGAAGACCGATTCCTCGTTCTCGGTAGTGGCTTACTGCGACAGATACGGAAATGTCGTCGACAGCGAAGGCATGCGCTTCTCGGCAAAGGATATGGAATACTACAAAAAGGGTATGCAGGGTGAGAAAGGCTATCTTTTGATCTTTGACAGTACCGTGACGGGGCAGAATTATCTGCTTTCATATGCGCCCATAGTAAGCAACGGCGAAGTACAGGGCGTTCTGATCGGCGGATATGACGGCGTGAGCATGGCGAATTTCCTTGCATCGAATTATTCGGGTATGGCCACAAAAGTTATCCTTTCGAAGCTTGACGGTACGGTCATTACCTGCTTCGGCTGCGATGTAAAAAGAAAGAGCCTTACCGATCTGTTCGAATCCGAAAGATATGCGAGCGTCAAAAGTGAGTATCGCATCGAGTTTTCCACTCCCGGCCCGGAGGATATGAAATGCTTCAGAGCACCTACGAAAAGTGGCTTCGATTATATTAAATACACAGTCTGCCCATACAGCGGATGGCTGATAACGGAGATCATACCTCATGAGACCATAGGCAGCATACTTAACGACAGCTACAGATCGCTTGTCGTTCTGCAGTTCATATGCGTCGGCAGCGTGGCCTTTTATATGCTCGTGCTGATACTGTACGAAAAGAAGAAGAGCGAAGATCTTGCCAAAAGGAATGCGATCTCGGACAATATCATCGCGGCCGTATTCAATCTTTTTACAAAAGTAATCGAGATAAACCTGAAGGAGAATTCATACAGGTTCATTACCGCGTCGGACACCGCGGACGGACTTATGCCGATGATAGGAAAATATACCGATATGGTCGATCACCTCGGCGAAATGGCATATGACAACAAGGCAAAGCGTACGATAATGATAGCCACCAATCCTCTTTCCCTGAAGCAGGATATGGAGGACAGCGACAGCTACAGATCCTATGAATACCATCTGGGAGGCACTATCCCGAGGTGGGAGAAGCTATTTGTCATTCCGCTTAAGAAGACGAGGGGCAGCGTGGAAAAGGTGCTGATGTGCGCGCAGGACATCACGTTTTTCAAGGATCAGGATGAAAGAAGCCGCTCGGCGCTTCAGGAAGCCTTCAACAATGCGGAAAAGGCAAATTCCGCGAAGAGCTCCTTCCTTGCGAATATGTCACATGACATAAGAACTCCCATGAACGCGATCGTCGGTATGACGCAGATCGCGGAAAAACATATAGGCGATATAGACAGAGTAAAGGACTGCCTGAGGAAGATATCCATTTCTTCGGGACAGCTGCTTGATCTGATCAACGACGTTCTCGATATGAGCAAGATCGAGGCGGGAAGGACCTTCATTCAGGAAGAGGTATTCAATATCTCCGAGCTCCTCGAGGGCTTTTCGATCATGGCGGAGACCCAGAGCGCCGCGAAGGGCCAGCATATCGACGTGGTGAGCGACCATATCGATCATCCGAAGATCATAGGCGATAAGGGCCGCATCAGACAGATAATGAACAACATCATCAGCAATGCCTTCAAATATACTCCCGAGAACGGCAATATCCGCATTTCACTGGAGGAGAAGGACATTGACAGACCGGGTTACACCATGCTGGAGTTCAGAGTAAAGGACGACGGCATAGGAATGAGCGAAAAGTTCCAGGAAAACCTGTTCAAGCCCTTTACGAGAGCAACGGATGACGAACGTCTTGAGCATATCCAGGGAACAGGCCTCGGTATGGCCATCACGAAGAACCTCGTGGAAATGATGAACGGAAATATCCGTGTAAAGAGCCAGCTCAACAAGGGTACCTGCTTTATCGTAACGCTTGTGCTGAAAACTGCCGATGATGAGGCCGGCGGAGCGGAAGAAGAGAAAGAGATAGTAAGGGATTTCACCGGAAAAAGATGTCTGCTTGTCGAAGACAACGAGATCAATGCCGAGATCGCAACGGAACTTATCGGCATGACGCAGATCGAAGTCGAAAGAGTGAAGGACGGTACCGAAGCGGTGGAAAAGATGAAGAACGTCGAGCCGGGCTACTACGATATCATATTTATGGATATCCAGATGCCCGTGATGAACGGTTATGAAGCCGCGGCGGCTATCAGAAAACTGCCCGGTGATTACGCTATGAACGTTCCGATCATCGCTCTTACGGCCAACGCCTTTGCCGAAGACGTGCAGGCCGCAAGAAACGCCGGAATGAATGAGCACCTTGCCAAGCCTTTGGAACTGGAAAGACTCATCAAGGTGCTGAATGATTTCGTTTGATATTTGCTTATCCGTTGAAACGTGAGAATTTCTCAAACGCCGCTTCAACGGTCTTGTCCATATCATAGTATTTATACTCGCCGAGACGGCCACCGAAGATCACATTCTTCTCGCCCTCGGCGAGTTTTTTGTACTTCTCGTAAAGAGCGCCGTTCTTCCCGTCGTTAACAGGATAGTAGGGTTCGTCGCCGGGCTTCCATTCGGAACTGTATTCGCGGCTTATGACGGTCTTCGGAAGATCGTTTCCGTTTTCGTCCTTTCCGAACTCGAACCACTTGTGCTCGATTATCCTGGTCCAGGGTGTTTCCCTGTCGGTGTAGTTTACGGCCGCATTTCCCTGGAAACTCGGCTTGTCCAGAGTTTCGTTCTCGAAACGTACCGAGCGGTATTCAAGCGTACCGAGCGAATAGTCGAAATATGCGTCTATGGGACCGGTATATACTATCGTTTTTGCAAGTGCCGAGAGGTTCTCGCGATTTTTAAGGAAATCGGTGTCAAGCCTTACCTCTATGCCCGAAAGCATATTTTCGATCATCTTTGTGTAGCCGCCGATCGGTATGCCCTGATAGAGAGCGTTGAAATAGTTGTTGTCGAAGGTGAGACGCACGGGAAGGCGCTTTATTATGAACGCCGGCAGATCCTTGCAGTCTCTTCCCCACTGTTTCTCCGTGTAGCCCTTGATCAGCTTCTCATATATGTCGCGTCCGACAAGGGAGATCGCCTGCTCCTCAAGGTTTTTGGGCTCGCCCTTGATCTCTTTTCTTTGCTCCTCGATCTTGGCAGCCGCTTCTTCGGGTGTCACAACGCCCCACATCTTGTTGAACGTGTACATATTGAAGGGCAGCGAATAGAGTTCACCCTTGTAATTTGCAACCGGGCTGTTTGTAAAGCGGTTGAATACGGCAAATCTGTTCAGGTAGTCCCATACTTCCTTGTTGTTGGTGTGGAAGATATGTGCTCCGTAGATATGAACGTTTATGCCTTCCTGCTTTTCGGTGTAGATGTTTCCGGCAATGTGCGGGCGCTTGTCGATCACGAGGACTTTCTTTCCCGCGTCCGTTGCAAGTCTCGCAAATACGGCGCCGTAAAGACCGGCGCCTACAATAAGAAGATCGTACATTTTTAGTTCCCCCTTTTTATCAGTACAGGAGTAAGCCCTCCTGAAGCTTTAACAGTTCATAGGCCTGATCGAAAGCCTCATCGATCTGTTCCTCACTCGCGTCCATAAGAGCAAAGTAGAGGAGCTTGCCCTGAAGTTCTTCATCCGTGCCCTTTGTGGGCGCTTCCATGCCCATATAAAGCTCGTCGTTGTACCATGCGGTGCAGGCTTCGTGTATGCACTCGATGGTCAGAGTTTTAAGTACCTTTGATTCAAAAAGCTTGTTCTTTGCCTTCTTAACGAAAGCGATAGTCTCGCTGTCAAGCTTAAGTGATGTGGGATCGAGATCCTTCGGAATGTTTATGATCGTAAAGCCGACAAAATCGAAGATCTCGTGGAAGGTCATATGGACATTTGCCACAGTCGATTTGTATTTGTAAGAGGTAATAATATCGTATACAAAACTGTTTGCGGGCTTGCGCTTCGCGCCGACCTCGGCCAGGCGGTCGGGAGAGAGGTTATCGGTGTAATCTTCTACGAGCGCATCCTTGACCACGTTGACATAAGGGTTCGATCCTCTGCTGTTAAGAACAACCGATGCATCGGAGGCAGCGGAATAAGCGAGACCGTATAAGGGGCTGATCAGGAGATACAGAGTGAAAAGACAGCTGACGGCCGAAATGATAACCGAAAGGATCGGTATCCTTTTTTCGCTTTTATGCGTTGAGATCTTTCCGATGATCATAAGGATCAGATAAAAGATAAGGTAAAAGATCGAAAACAACGCGATGCTGCCGAGGGCTGCCACAAATACCGTAAGGAAAGAGGAGAGCACCTCGTTGGTGGCAAAATCCTCAGGCAGGTTTGAAAGGATTATGCCCGAGACCGGCTTTGTCACGATCTTTGAAAGCGTGGGAGTAAGGACAAGAGCCAGAACTCCGGCTATGATATTTGCGATAAGAAGAGTAAAGGATCTCGCAACTGTGCGCTTGCCGCCGATAAAGACCGTTATCGCAAAGGCACAGAGCGCGATTATGATGATTATTGTTCCCAGAAGGCTCACGATCTCCGGAATATTACCCTGCATAACGGTGGCGAGGGCAGAAAGGTTAAACATATTACGGCTGTTCATTATCATATTTGCTTCCATATATACCATCCCTTTCAAAACATTGTGTATCCCGGGAAGCACCTGTGGGAACCCCGGAAAAAGTGTATGATTTCCCTTTATTATACCATTCATCGCGCGACCGTTCAACATAAAAAACCCCGGAGGTCTTCCGGGGCTGCAGTATCATTATTCTTCGTCGAAAAAATATTAGGCAGTAATGCTCAGACACTCAGATAGGAATGAGGAACATGTGTGGGACCGAATCCATCATCTACCCAATCATCGGGTTCACCCTCTTCGTTGGGGTTGTGACCCTCTGCTTCTTCGGTTTCCTCATCGGCGGGTTTTTCAGCCTTCTTATCCTCGTCGCCGGTGATGTTTATCGAAACATATTCGCGGTTCGACTTGTTTTCGTCGAGTTCCTCATCATCGAAGAGGTCATCGAAATCTTCCTCTTCCTCATCCTTGTTTTCAACTACCTTTTTATATACGCAATAAGCACCGAAGCCAACGGCAGCGATGGAGGTCAGACCGCCCAAAAATTTAAAAAACTTTCTCATTTTCGTTCCTTTCCGCTTTTCAGCAAAAGATATTTCTGTCAGATCATCTATTGTGGCTCATTATATCACGGTATAAAGGTTAAATGCAAGTAAATATTTTATGCCGCGGAAGGCTCACAGAGCGGGCTTTTGCCGTAAAACAGCGGGTTTCGGTCCGGCATGGGCGGGTTTATTTTCCGCGGCATATCTGTTATAATGCTTAGGCTTAAAACTAACCGATTTTTGAAAGAAGGAAGCCATATGACCGTTACCGAACAGGTTTTACTGGAAATGGAAGAGAATAAAGGACGACCGGTTTCCGGCGCCGAACTTGCCAAAAAGCTCGGCTGTTCCAGAAATGCCGTATGGAAGGCGGTAAAAGCGCTTCAGGACCGGGGTTACGAACTGGAAGGCGTTACAAACAAAGGCTATATACTAAAGTCTTCGGCGGATTCCCTCTCGGCCGCATATATAAAGAACAGACTGAAAAAAGAAGGTTATGACATAAATCTCGAAACCTATAAATGCGTAGATTCCACCAACAGTCTCCTGAAAAGATATGCTTCGGAAGGACATATCGGGGATATGGTCGTTGCGGCCGAGGAACAGACGGCGGGACGGGGAAGGAAGGGAAGAAGCTTCTTTTCACCCGGCGGAAGCGGCCTGTATCTGAGCTTTCTTCTGCACCCCGATGTGCCGATAGCAAAAGCAACTGCGCTCACGACCGTTGCGGCTGTTGCGGAAGCACGGGCCATAGAAAAGGTCACCGGCCTCGATACGCAGATAAAGTGGGTGAACGACATCTGGATGAGAGGAAAGAAGATCTCGGGCATACTGACCGAGGCCCAGACCTCCGTTGAAATGGGCACTCTGGACTATTGCATAGTCGGCATAGGCATTAATATAACGGAACCCGCGGGCGGTTTCCCGGAGGACATAAAAGACATAGCGGGTGCGATATACGAAAAGGAAGAAAAGAGAGAGAACCTTAAAAACGATCTCGCGGCGGAGCTGATCGCAACCTTCCTTGAGTATTACAGGTCATTTCCCGATCCGTCCTATCTCGAAGACTACAGAAAGCGCTGCTTCTGCATAGGAAAGGACGTAACCGTGGTCACTGCGGATCATACGGAACTCGCGAAGACCGACGGCCCCGACAGGATCCACGCGCGTGTCCTCGGAGTGGATGATGAGTGCCACCTTCATGTGCGGTATAATGACGGGACCGAAGGATATCTGTCCAGCGGAGAGATAAGCATAAGAGTGTGAATTGTCACCCAACATGCACATTTAGGTTGACAATCCTTCGCCTCCGCCTTATAATGCCTCCGATAATGATTTAAGGAGCGCATCGTATGAAAACAAAAATGAAAACCTCGGATCTCGTGCTTATCGGCGCATTTGCCGCCCTTATGACCGTCTGCGCATGGATTACCGTGCCGGCAACTGTTCCGTTTACTCTGCAGACCTTCGGCGTTTTTGCCGCATTTATCCTTCTGGGCGGGAGACGTGGCACTCTTGCCGTTCTGGTATATATTCTTCTCGGAGCCGTGGGGCTTCCCGTGTTTTCCGGTTTTAAGGGAGGCATAGGCGTTCTGCTCGGTACGACCGGAGGCTACATCATCGGCTTCATATTCTCATCCCTCGCTATGTGGGGTGCGGATACTCTGATAAAGAAGCGTGAGGTAAGCGGCAGGACTGCGAAACTCATGCTCGGTTTTCTTGAACTTCTTCTCGGCCTCTTTGTATGCTATGCCTTCGGAACGGCGTGGTTCATGGTCGTTTTCACGCGCACCAAGGGGGCTGTCGGACTTGTGACCTGCCTGTCGTGGTGCGTCTTTCCGTTCATTATCCCCGACCTCATAAAGCTCACTTTTGCATTGCTTCTCGGAACACGAATTAAAAAGTATGTAACCCCTTGACACCCTCTTTAAATGAGAGTATACTTTTGATACTTTTATGGCGTTAAAGCGTTGACGCTGTAAAGAGTAAGAAAGCGCAGGCACGATTCAGGCGTCTGCAGGCTCAATTATTTGGGAGGTTAAATATTATGAAGAACGCAAAAAGAACATTTGCCGTAGCTATGGCGCTTGTAATGGTTCTGGGCTGCATCGGACTCGGTGGCTGCGGAAAGAAGAATGATGTATATCATATCGGCATATGTCAGCTGGTACAGCATCCCGCTCTGGATGCCGCTACACAGGGATTCAGAGATGCTCTTACAGAGCTTCTCGGCGACAAGGTGGTTTTCGATGAGCAGAACGCAGCGGGCGACAGCGCTACCTGCGCAACCATCGTTAACAACTTTGCGGCAAACAATTACGATCTCATCATGGCTAACGCCACTGCTCCTCTTGTAGCGGCGGCTCAGGCTACAACAAAGATCCCGGTTCTTGGAACATCCATCACCGATTATGCTACCGCTCTTGAACTCAAGAACTTCAGCGGCGCTACCGGCATCAATGTATCCGGAACAAGCGACCTTGCTCCTCTTGACGAGCAGGCTGCAATCATTAAGGAACTCTTCCCCAACGTTAAGCAGGTCGGCATCCTCTACTGCTCGGCAGAAGCAAACTCCAAGTATCAGGTTACCGTTATCGAAAAGGAACTTGATAAGCTCAGCATCAAGTACAAGGAGTACACCTTCACCGACAGCAACGATATCCAGATGGTAGTTACATCCGCATGCGAATCCTGCGATGTTCTCTACATCCCCACAGACAATACCGCTGCAAGCAATACATCCATTATCGATGCGGTTGCATCCGCAAAGAATATCCCCATCGTATGCGGTGAGGAAGGAATCTGCAAGGGCTGCGGCGTTGCAACACTTTCCATCAGTTATTATTCGATCGGATATGTAACCGGACAGATGGCATATGACATCCTTGAGAAGGGCGCAGACATCAAGACAATGGACATCAAGTATGCGGCCGATCTTACAAAGGAATATATGGCAAGCCGCTGCGAAAAGCTCGGCATCAAGATCCCTGCCGGATATACTGCGATTGCAGAGTAATATTTAAGGAGTAAGACAAACAATGCTTGCTTTTTTCAATTCACTGCCGGGTGCCGTGTGCCAGGGTATAATCTGGGGCATTATGGCCATCGGTGTATATGTAACCTATAAAATTCTCGACATGGCGGATCTTTCCGTTGACGGCTCCTTCGGTACAGGCGGAGCCGTCCTTGTTGCTTGTGTGACGGGCGGTATGAACATATGGCTTGCGCTCCTGTTTGCGACCTGCGCGGGCTGCATAGCGGGACTTGTGACCGGCGTGCTGCATACGAAATTCGGCATACCTGCGATCCTTGCCGGTATCCTTACCCAACTCGGTCTGTATTCGATAAACCTGCGGATACTGGGCGGGCAGGCGAATAAAACGGTCTCGGCAAACAACTACAAGCTGATCCTGACATTGAGAGAGATCCCCAAGTCCATCATCGTTGCGGCAGTGATCACGGGCATCCTGATCATGGTCTGCTATTTCTTCTTCGGAACGGAGATCGGTGAAAGCCTCCGTGCCACCGGCGCAAATCAGCGCATGGCAAGGGCAAACGGTATCAACACCGATTTCACCAAGGTCCTTGGCCTCATCATATCCAACGGCATAGTTGCATTTGCGGGCGCACTTCTTGCGCAGTATCAGGGCTTTGCCGATGTAAATATGGGACGCGGTGCCATCGTTATCGGTCTTGCGGCCGTTATCATCGGAGAAGTCATCTTCCAGAAGATATTCAAGAATTTCGCTCTGAGACTGCTTTCGGCTGTCTTCGGCGGTATCATTTACTATGTTGTTCTTACCCTGGTTCTCAGAATGGGCCTCAACGCAAACGACCTGAAGCTGTTCTCGGCTATCGTCGTTGCCGTATTCCTCGGGGTTCCTTATTGGAAGGGCAAGCTCTCGCAGAAGATCAAGAAAGATTAGGAGGGAGCCATGCTTAAGATAACAAATCTGAACAAAACCTTTAATCAGGGTACGATCAATGAAAAGAAAGCATTGACCGATATCAATCTCGAGCTTAACGACGGTGATTTCGTCACTGTCATAGGCGGAAACGGAGCCGGAAAATCCACACTGCTGAACATGGTAGCGGGCGTTTTCCCTCCCGACAGCGGAAATATCAAGATCGACGGCATAGATGTCACAAAGCTGCCCGAGCATAAAAGGGCAAAGTACCTCGGACGTGTTTTCCAGGATCCCATGATGGGAACCGCTTCCACGATGTGGATAGAAGAGAATATGGCCATCGCTTCGAAGCGCGGTCTCCGCAGGACTCTGAACTGGGGCATATCCTCAAAGCAGAGGGAAGAATACAAAAAGATGCTGGCTCAGTTCGACCTCGGACTTGAGAACAGACTTTCGACTTCCGTTTCGCTTCTGTCCGGCGGACAGCGCCAGGCTCTCACGCTTCTTATGGCGACAATGAACAGACCGAGACTCCTGCTCCTTGACGAGCATACTGCCGCGCTTGACCCAAAGACGGCGGCTACCGTGCTCGAGCTCACGGATAAGATCGTTGCGGAAAACCATCTGACCACGATGATGATCACGCACAACATGAAGGATGCGATCGCACACGGCAACAGGCTTATCATGATGAATGACGGACATATCATCTTTGACGTTTCGGGCGAAGAGAAGAAGAACCTCACCGTAGAGGATCTTCTCAGAAAGTTCTCCGAACTGAACGGAGAAGATATGGTAAACGACAGAATGCTGCTCGCAAAATAAAGATCAGGCGTACATTGCTTATGCGATGTACGCTGTTTTTTTATCCTTCCGTCCATTTGCATCTTTTTTTGTTGAGGCAAGAATGCTATACTGAAATGAGCTTATGATTGGGTTTTCTTTAGGGAGAAAACTATGGAAAAAAGGCCTTTTGCAAAACAACCGAACTTTAAGGACGGACATGCGGTCTACCCTATTCTTCTGATAGTCGTTGCCGTTCTGATCAACTTTGCGCTTCCGAAGCTGGCGGGGGTCATAAAGCTGCCGCTGTATCTCGATAACATCGGAACACTTCTTGCCGCGATCCTCGGCGGTTATCTTCCGGGCATATTTGTGGGATACTTAAACAATATCATCAATATGTTCTCGGATCCGGCGAGCGCATACTATGTCGTGCTTTCGACGATAATTGCATGCTTCGGAACATACTTTGGGAAAAAAGGCTATTTCGATAACATCTTAAAAGTACTTGTCACTGTTCCGGTCTTTGCGTTTATCGGCGGCGTTCTGGGGTCACTTCTGACATATCTGATCTATGGTTACGGCCTCGGAGAGGGCATATCCGCTCCGTATGCCAAAGTGCTTCTGGAAAACGGAAAACTCAGCGTATTCTGGGCGCAGATGATGTCGGATGTGATCATCGATATCGTTGACAAGGCTGTCACGGCCGTTTCGGTCTACTTCATCCTGAAACTGATCCCGAAAGACAACCGGTCCCGCTTTAAGCTCACGGGCTGGAGACAGACTCCTCTTCCCCAAAAGACCTTAAAGGAGCTGAAAAAGAGCGAGACCAGATCCTTTACGCTGAGAAGCAAGATGGTCGCGATCATCTCGGTGATCATGCTCATAGTGGCAGTCGTCACTACTGTAATAAGCTATTTCATATACAGGAATTTCGCTCTCGAGCAGTATACATATAACTGTAAGTGCGCATCAAAGCTCGCCGCGAGCTACATCGATCCGGACAAGATCGGCGATTTCCTGAAAGAGGGAGACAGCAGCCCCGAATACGTAAAGACAGAGAAAAAACTGGAGGAGATCCGAAACAACGATCCCGATATAGAATACATATATGTTTATATATTTGAACAAAAGGGCGTAACCGTGCTTTTCGATATCGACAGCTACAACCGCGAGAACGGAGAGCTTGAGGTGAAAGGCAGGGAACCCGGCGAAGTCATCGTGCTTGAGAAATATCTGCAGCCGTACAAGGAGATGTTCCTGGCAGGAGAACCGGTCGAGAGCATTATGGATGACACGATATACGGACGGCTGCTCACTACCTTTGAGCCCGTATATGACAGTGAAGGTAGATGCGTATGCTATGCGGGCGCCGATATCAAGGTAGAGAATATAAGGGTTGCGGCCATCGGATATATAACAAAGATATTCTCATTGTTCACGGGCTTTTATGTGTTCATTCTTGCCCTCTGCATATGGCTGATCGACTATCATATCGTATATCCGATCGGCGCGATGACGATGGTTGCGAGAAAGTTTGCATATGACACCGAGGAAGGCCGCGATAAAAGTGTTGAGAAGCTGCAGGAGCTTGAGATCCGCACGGGTGACGAGATAGAAAATCTCTATGAGTCGCTTTCAAAGACGATCGCGGAGACAGTCGGCTACCTCGATGAGGTGACCGAAAAGAGCGAGCTGATCAACAAGATGCAGAACGGCCTCATATGTGTGCTTGCGGATATGGTCGAGAGCAGGGACAAGAACACCGGAAACCATGTAAGAAGTACGGCGGCCTATGTTCGTCTGATCATGAACAAGATGAAGGAAAAGGGCATATACAGCGATGTGCTGACCGATGAATACATTGATACCGTTATAAACTATGCGCCTCTGCACGACATAGGAAAGATAATGATATCCGATCTTATCCTGAACAAGCCCGCAAAGCTCACCGATGAGGAATTCGAGCTTATGAAAGCGCATACGGTCGAGGGCGGCAAGATCATAGAGAGCGCGATGCGCCTGGTGTCCGACGGCACATATCTCGAAGAAGCAAAGAATGTCGCGACCTATCATCACGAAAGATGGGACGGCAAGGGCTATCCCTGCGGAATGAAGGGTGAGGAGATACCGCTTGCGGCGCGCATAATGGCGGTTGCGGACGTATTCGACGCTCTTGTTTCGAAGCGCAGCTACAAGGAGCCTTTCCCTTATGAGAAGGCTTTGGAGATAATAAGAGAGAACTCCGGAAAGCAGTTTGATCCGGTGATCGCGGAGATCTTTCTGGAGTGTGAGCCTGAGATACGTGAGATCATGGCGGCGCTCAACAAACTGTGATACGGGAAAAATAATAATGCTACAGTTATGAAAGGATTTGAAGGGAGAGAATATGACATCGACCCAGCAGAATATTATGGATTATGTGGAACAGGAGGACGTGCGTTTTATCCGCCTCGTATTCTGTGATATCCACGGAAAACAGAAAAATATAGCGATAATGCCGGATAAGCTGCCCGAAGCGTTTTCGGACGGCATAGCCGTTGATTCGGGCGCGGTGGAAGGTTTCGACGAAGAGAACGGAGCGGATCTGTACCTCTTCCCGATACCCTACACCTTCAGCGTCCTGCCTTGGAGGTCCATAAACGGCAAGGTCATAAGGATGTTCTGCAATCTGAAACACTCGGACGGCACGCCTTTTGTATCCGATCCGAGACTTATACTCGAAAAAGCGATCGACAGGGCAGATGAAAAGGGAATCACAGTTCTTTTCGGAACAAACTTTGAATTCTATCTCTTTAAGACAGACGAACAGGGCGAGCCCACAAGCGAACCCTTTGACCGCGCGGGTTATATGGATATCGCGCCCGAGGATCGCGGCGAGAATGTGAGAAGAGAGATCTGCCTTACCCTGAACGAGATGGGCATAAGGCCCGAAAGCTCTCATCATGAGGAGGGCCCTAGCCAGAACGAGATCGATTTCATGAGCAGCGAAGCGATGAACGCTGCGGAAAAAGCGTTGAACTTTGTGACCGTTGTAAAAGCAGTGGCAAGCAGAAACGGTCTGTATGCCGACTTCTCCCCGAAACCGATCCCGGGCGAGAGCGGTAACGGCCTGCATATCAATATTTCACTCAAGTCCACGGACGGCATCGATCACCTTGATGCTTTTATGGCGGGCATCATGGCCCATGCCGGCGAACTTTCCGCATATCTTAATACGACTGAACATTCGTATTCACGTCTCGGAGAAAAGAAGGCTCCGAAATATGTTACATGGGCACCCGAAAACAGGTCACAGTTCATACGTGTGCCTGCACCGAAGCACGGTGTCCGCAGTTTTGAACTCAGATCGCCCGATCCGATGCTGAGCCCCTATATCGCTTTTGCGCTTCTGATACACGCAGGTATGGACGGCATTGAAAAGAATATGACGCTCTGCCCGCCCGTAAACCTAAATATGTACACCGCATCCGAGGACGTTACCCGTGGCCTTACGAAGCTTCCCGAAAGTCTTGCGGAAGCAAGGAAGATAGCCGCGGAAAGCGAATTCATAAGAAAGATACTGCCTGCAAGCTATATACCCGAGGAATGATCTGAAAAAACCGAAACGGAGGCTCTTGATGGCAACGGAAGAAAAAAAATATAATATTCTTGTTGCCTCAGGAGACGACAAACTGAGGGATTTCCTTGCGCAGATCCTTCCCGCACGCGAGTATGAGATACATCCCACAGTCAAAAGCGCGGGAGAGGCAAGAAGAAGATTCATCTCAAACGCATACAGCATCCTTGTGATAAATACGCCTCTTCCCGATGAGACCGGAGTTGAGCTTGCGGAAGATCTTTCGGAAAGGCCGGTCGGCATATTGGTGCTTTCCGATATCCAGTCCCTCGATCATGTGTGCCACAGACTTGAGGAGTTCGGCGTGCTCACGGTTCCGAAGCCGCTCGGACGCCAGCAGGCATATACATACATAAAGCTTCTGACCGCCTTTGCCAACCGGATCGCCAAGATGGAGAAGGCCAACAGGACGCTGCAGGAAAAAGTAATGGATCTGAGGGTCATAGACCGTGCGAAGTGGATACTGATCAGAAACGAGGGTCTGAGCGAGGAGGAAGCTCACCGCAGGATAGAGCAGACGGCTATGGAAAACCGTGAATCCGGGCGTATGGCGGCCGAAGATATAATCAGAAAATATGAGTAATTCTACGCCACTTTAACGCGGTGAAAAATTGACGCTTTTTTGCGTAAAAGCCTTGACAAAAACCTTATACTCTGCTAAATTATGTATGCTTTGGAGGTCGCATATGAACCAGATAAATTCAAAATCGAATACACTGTCGTTGACTTGCGAATCTCTGATCTGCAAATGGTTTTATTATGC
>JAEEGL016321759.1_pt1 | contig 19126 bp, 18 predicted proteins | sample 9134231 | NCBI WGS metagenome assembly JAEEGL01 (sample SAMN16246548, study PRJNA631951) | gut metagenome | biome: gut microbiome; feature: rumen; material: fiber-attached | host: Bos | place: Iran: Karaj | collected 2018-10 | reverse complement strand
TCCTGGATTTATAGATGCATTCTTTTCGGTAGTTTCCCATCCCATGAAAGCCCCCTTCTCAATAAGATCATCCATAGGTCTAATAACTTCTACATCTGTATAAAAGTATAAACCACCATAATGATACAAGATCCAGAAGCGAGCATAGTCACTGACGAAAGCATACTTCTTTGCTTCGCAGGCATCATGAGTATAAGGAATGATGTTTACATCAAAGTTATCTTCATTCCACTCCTTTATCTCATAGTCTGGAAAGAACTTCTTCCAAGAAGCAATACACTTCTTAGCAGACTTTGGTAATGGATTTCTGCCAAACCAGCAGTAATGAATTATTTTTGGAATCATGATATAAATCGAGAATTGAAAATTGAGAATTGAGAATTAACTAAGAGTTTAAAGATTGATGACTTCTTGCTCTTGTTTACATTTCACAAGTTTACCATCAGGGATTTCACCTTGAACGATGCAACCAGCACCTATGATACAATTATTGCCTATAGTGGTACCTTTTAGAATAATAACATTTGAAGCTATCCAGCAATGATCCCCTATAGTGATTGGGGCTGTAGATAGCTCTGTACTTACACCATTCTCTTTGCTGAACTTATGATTATTGTCGAAAATCTTAACCCCTGGTCCAAAGAAGCATCCTTTCCCAACCTTGACAGAATCATGCGCACTGATCATACAATAGCGATTGAAGTAAGTTCCATCTCCTATCTCCAATGAACCAGCACCATGTACCTCAAAATCACAGCCATGGGCGAACTCACAATTTCGCTCTATCCTCATTTGCCCCTTTTCAAACAGTTTTAATGAGCAATGAGGACTGATCCGTTGCAATGGATGGACCATAAAACGACTGCCATGCAGCAACTTCATACATGCTATGCGCAAAAAATTGTATGTTAATAAAAAAAACAATCTAAACATATAAATCTATCTTTTTTACTTCATTTTCATTTCCATAATGATGAGTTTGCAAATAAGCCACTATTTCTTGATGTTTCTGCTTATCTAGTAAGAATTCAGTGATGCCTTCGGCAGCACCTTCTACATCATTTGGAACTATTATTCCATCTATGCCATCCTGCACCTGACTGGGAGCTGTGGCATAGTTAGTGATAACCACAGGTTTGCAAAGGATCTGCGCTTCACGCACAGTCACCGCTTTCCCTTCATATCTGGATGGCTGCACATATACATCGCACGCCTTTATGTAAGGATAAGGATTAAGTTTCTTTCCTAAAAGGATAAAATGCTCCTGCATACCAGTTTCTTCTATTGCTTTTTTAATCTTAGCTTCCTCGCCACCAAACCCTACAATGAACCAGCGGATATTCAATCCTTTTTTCACTAAAGCTTTGCAGATATACACTGCTCTATCAAAAGCTTTAGGATAAGAGTAACGACCTACTGAAAGAAGGTTTATTAAACCTTCTTTCTTATTGAACATTGAGCATTGAGCATTAAACATTGATTGCCCTAAACCCTCATCTCTAAACTCTAAACCAGAATCCGCTTGTTCACGAACAAACTGCTCTGAAAGGATATTCTCCATAAGAAGGATTTTATTCTCCAATGATGGAAACTTCGTAAGGAAACCTTTGGTAACATCTTCTGATATCGAGATAATCTTATCGTAGGATGACCATACAGGTAGCTCCACCTTCGTATCCATTTCTAAGAAGGAATAGTCGGTATGGATCCATGCCCATTTTTGCTTAGCCATTACCTTATCCCTGACGATATTATGAGGTATTAAAAAGCTTATTGCCAAATCATATTCTCCATACTGATAGAGTGATGGTAGAAAAGGAACGACGAAAGAATGAATATACTGAAATACTGCAATACTTTCCTTTCCTGTATGTTTCTTATTAAAATGCTTTCCTTTCCTTTTTGCCAACATACGCCCTATAGCAACCCCGAGATGCCCCTCATTAAGTGCCTCCTTCAAAGGTTTTTCTATCGCAGCATAACTCCCTATTTCAGGCAATAAGTTCACCTGCTTCGGAATCGAACCCATAAACTCGCCTCTATGCTGATAGACAAAGAGATCTACCGCATACTTGGTATAGTCCAATGCATTAAGCAAGCCTATAAGTGAACGTTCAGCCCCACCGATTTCCAAATAGTGTATGGCGATGAATATGCGTTTCTTAATCATTATTCAATCAAACGATAGAATTTTTGCATTTCTTCCGTATTACCTTTCTTTTCTTGCTGCTGATAGGCCACTATAGATTGATATAATGCCTTATCAGTTAATAATCGTTCGATGGCATCTGCTACAGCAATAGGATCTTGCTTCACCACCAAACCATTCTTCTCTGGTATCATCTGATTAAACACAGCATCAAACTCAGTAGTGACTACTGGTTTGTTCAAGATTCTGGCTTCAGCTATCGACAAGCCATACCCCTCATGACGGGAAGTCTGTACATAAAGCGTACAAGCCTTGATGTATGGATACGGATTGGGGGTAGTACCCAATAAGATAAATGTATCTTGCAAATTATTTGTTTGAATGTACTCTTCCATCTCCTCACGATAGGATCCTCTACCTATCGCATACCACTTAAACTTCAGTCCCCTATCCCGCAGGATCTTACATGCTTCCAGAGAAATATCATATCCTTTATCCCTCTTATCCAGCCTTGCAACTGTCAATAATCGTATTCCTGAATAATTATCTTTAAATGCCTCATCAGACATTGACATCTTCTCAATTGTATTTGGATCTATCATATCTGAGATAACCTTCATCTTCTGTATAAAGTCTGGATAAACAGTCTGAAAATGCTTATAGGCAGCATCAGATACTATAACAATCTCATCTAAAGCTTTATAAAACCTATATTGATAGTCTCTTTCATATCCATCTAAGTGATAAATGCAATTAACCCATCCAAATTTTTGCAATGCATTTACTTTATCTACCACATAAAAAGTAGGTAAGCATTGACCATAGGCAATTGCTGCGTCATAATTCTTTATATTTCTTTCTATACATGGAGAAATATACTTCCAGAATTTCCTTGCCGTTGACTTAATAGATTGCTCTCCCAACCTGATACTTAATGAATATCCGATTCTTGAGAGTAACATCTTGAAATTTGACAATGGGTTCTCGTTAAGATAATTAACATAGCGGAAGGGAGGAAGCGATTTTACTTCTTTTGGGAGATAACGTTCGAATTCCCCCCCATAGCTGAACAGCTGTAAATCCACCTCATACTTATCATAGTCAAGAAGTGACAAGAATGTAATCAAGCTTTTTTCTGCTCCCGCTGCACGTAATGAATCTATAACGAATAATAGCTTCTTCTTCATACTATGATCTACTTAAGAACTTTAGTGTCAACAAAGAATAAACTGTTACTTTAAAATTAATCCAGTGTACTTTACGAAAAACGATAAACCGCTCCTGAACTCTCTGGAGCCAACAAAGAATGCGATTCTCATATCCCCCTATTTTAAGCCATTCTTCCTGTCCTTTTCCATCCAATAAATAGTATGAGATTTCTTCCGTTTCTTTCTTGTTATCCGTTATGTGAACAGAATGCTTTCCATATGGATAAAGGCTTCTGATACTTTCTTTCAATTCCAAAACTTTATCCAGACCTCCTATTCCTCTAAAAAAGATAAAATCTATAGTTTTGTTGTTGTCATAACAGTTAAGTGCCTTATCTCTTGCCCCAGCATAATTATTGTCTTCAGTTCCTACCCACTCCTGTTGACCATATAAAAGTACCATTAATTTAGTCATTGATAGCAACGATACTCTAACAGTCTTCCTATAAAACGGAGTTGAATAATCTGATAGCATACTATATGCTTTATCTCTATTTCTTTCGTTTCCCATTTTAGGCCAAAAGAAAGCAACTAGTACATCGTCCAACCATTTTATCATTTCTCCTGCAATATAATCACAGCTAGTAGTGGATAAGCCTCTATTTCTAAAGTAAAAATAATCGAAGTCAGTTTTTGGATAAACTTCATTAAATACAGCTATCGTCACATCTCTATCATAATATGCCAATGCTGCTATGCGATGACCACCGTCTAAAATAATGCCATTGGAACTTACTGGTATTATAGAAATAGTATCATCAAAAGATCCTGCTTTAAAAGAATCTATAAGATTTTCAAAAGAATCTACAAAATCTTTAATAGAGTTCTTATCTGCTCGGCCTGGTTCTTTTAAATCAGGATTAAATGCCTTGATATGCTCACTATATACCTTTAAGGCCAATTCCTTATTTGTTTCTCTATAAGATATATAAAAAAGCTTAGCGAATAAGTCAAAACGACTAGCAGAGAGTAAAGACCTTGCTTTTACCTTCTTAATAGTATAAGACTTATCTTTTAAGTTATATATATTAATAGTATGTTTTTGAAATAAACTATAGTCCATTTATTTCCCCCGAATGATATGCTTGATTTTTACCAGAATCTCAATAATTGATATTTTGATATCAAATTTCCAATGAAACCACCATAATTTTCTATTATTACAAACTAAATCCTTACTAACCAAGTTAAATCTATTTGGGACGAGCCAATCCTTGGAATATGTAAAAGAAAAACCTTTTGAACGCATATAGTCCTCTAGAACTCTAAGAAATCCATCCTGATTGTAAGAAGGTATTGTAATCGTTAGATCTATTGCCATTGCTTCCAGTCTTTTTCGATAATCTTCAGAAAAAGTACGCTTCTGCAATATTGCATGGTAAATAAGAGAATAGAAATAATCCTCTCTATCCATAATGTAAAAGCAGTCATTAGATACCCTATTATCTAACATTTGTTTTTCCCATGTTGTGCAATAATACCCATCTCCTATATAACGCAAATCCAAACTCGCTGGAACACCGTTAATATAAACAAAGAAATGTACGCCATCACCCTTAAATGGTGGAATGTCTTTTCTATTTGTATAAGCCCCTAATAAGCGAGCTATCTGCATACTATCTTCACATAGGATATCAATATCCCCATGTCCATCCACATATAATTCCGGAGAAAGCAAGTTATCGTAATTACGTAAAACCAAATATTTCACACTATTTGCATTCAAAATCTCAAAGACCTGCCTTATATCTGTAAAATGTCCATTCATCATAATTCAATTATTTTTAAACTTTTCCCAAAGAAATGGTCTTTTACTCTCTTTGAAAATAAGTATGCTTTGGTTAAGAATGTAGATTGGTGATTCAGCCGATATAACGCATCGCCTCTCAGAGCTTTATCAAACAACACTTTATACTGAGAATTAATGCGATTCCAATATTGAGTAAAAGCATCCCTCACCTGTACATCTGGATGCTTCTTTGCAATTTCCTGAAATTGCAAAGCCAACTTCCAGAACGATGCAGCCATCAAATCTGTTAAACCAGGATATTCTTGCTGTATAAATGCCAATCTTTCCTCATTGCCTTTCAATAGATCAAGATTCTTCAAAGAGAAGCCACCTGATATACCACTACTGCGCTGACGGTAATAATACAGAGGTGTTGGAATCACTCCATATCGATCTACCTCATGAATAATCAGATGCTGCCAGAAAGAATCCTCGAAATAGGCACCTTTCTTAAACAGATGCTTCTTTACTATCTCTGTTTTATACAGCTTTCCCCAAACAAAGTTTTTCACATACTGCTGTTTCAACAATTCCTTCATAGCCTCCACCTTTGTCAGCACGAAAGGCTTAGTTTTCTCATCTATCCAGCGATTATCGTAAAGCAAATAAGTATCGTACGCATAATAGAAACCACCTTGCACGACTTCACAATTATGCTTTACCGCAAAATCGTAAAGTCTCATAATAGCATTAGGAGCCAACCAATCATCACTATCTAAGAAATAGCAATACTCACCAGTAGCTACCGCTAAGCCCGCGTTCCGCGCATCAGACAATCCACCATTCTCTTTATTTACCATAATAATCTCTGGGCATTTCTTCTTATACTCCTCACATATCTCCAAACTCCCATCTGTTGAGCCATCATTGACCAATATGACTTCCATCAAGGATGCATCATATTGACAGAATAAGCTATCCAAGCATAGCCTGAGATAAGACTGGACATTGTATATGGGGAGGATGAAGGAGATCATTGTTTTTTAGTAATCAGAAAAGTCTCCTTAAGATATCATATAAATAGAGATACCCATTTGAAAATAGGAAAACTAATAACTTTTCTATTGGAGAATGGACCTTTTTATATTGTTTATACTCATTTTTATCTATCAGACCTAATAACGATCTACGAGCTGATGCAGATGACACATTATTATATAATGAATTAATAATCCTATCAGCATAGAAAACTATCGGTGAATGCATATAACCAAATGTGGTGCTATCAACATTCAATGCTTGCCTAACTGCATTAATAGTTTCTCTGTATTTATTATAACTATATAATTCTCTTTCTACAGATGACGTGCCTGTAGATAATGAGTTTTGATGTATATAATAGAGATAATCGCATTTTTCAATAAATGAAATCTTTGAATCTGGAGTTTCTGAACAATGCATGAGATAATTTAACATAAACATACAATCCTCTGCTATACAGATTTTCTCATCGAATCGCAAATGATAACTCTCTATAATCTCTCGTTTATATAATTTTCCCACAGAAAAACCATACTTATGCAATCTAATATCCCCAAATAACTTTTTATAATCACTAATATCACATTTCAAGTTAGGGAATCCTCTTTTTTCGGCAGGTTCCATATCCCTGTAAACCTGAACTCCACTCACAGCTAATACAATGTTGCGATCTTTCTTTGTTGCCTCAATCAGATTAGAAGCATACTGAGGAAGAACCTTGTCATCAGAGTCTACAAATAGGATCCACTCACCTTTAGCAACACTTAATCCATAATTCCTTGCAGCTGATGCCCCTGCATTATCTTGCGTAAAAGCCCTAACTCTACCATCATGCATCGCCCATGTCTGACAAATATTCCAAGAATTATCATTTGAACCATCATTTATTAAGAGCAGTTCAAAATCCTTGCAATCTTGATTCAAGATACTCTCAATGCATGAATCTAGATAAAACTCTGAATTATAAATAGGAATAATGATTGAAACCATTGACTATAACTATTTGCGGAACAAAAGCCTAATAACTCTATTTGACCTAAGTAAATAATCCAATCTAATTAAATTAAATTTAAGCTTATTAAATCTAAAAGCATGCACGTAATAGTAATTTCTATATAAATCAATATACGAAGTAGAATGAAAAAGATCCTCATTTCTTCTTACCAACGTTTCTATATCATTTATAGCCTTGATATTCTTATACCCATCTAATAAAAGTGACTGATATAAAAATCTTAAGATTATAATTAAATGATATTTTTGCAGTTTAAAATGTGCGCTATCTTCCTTCACATTTATAAGATAGTCTTCCAGTATTCTTCTAGAAACAATATAGAATGAATTAAAATTCTTTCTAATACTATTAGTGCTTACAGATTGATCGTTTCGGCCAATAAAATAACAATAAACTGGAGTTTGAATAAATCTAATAGTTTTGATGGCATTAAGAGGGAAATAGTCATATTCTGTATCTGTATAAAAAACTTTTTCCGACCACCTCATTTTTATATCTTTCAGCAAAGAAGTTTTATAGCATATGCAATTCACTGTTTGCAACACCATCATGGCTTTGTCATTAAAATTAGCCTCATCAATATAGATATCTTTTCCACACACCACATGCTCAGGAAAGCTATCCACATCAGTTATATCTAATTTTTCATTATATACATATCTCTCGCACAATAACATGTCTGCATCTGTTTCAGATAGCTCATTCACAAACTTAACATATGCCTCTGTATCATACCAATCATCAGCATCTAATGTACGGAAATACTTACCCTTAGCTAAAGACATGCCCACATTCATGCAAGAACCATAGTTTCCATTCTCTTTGTCTATCACTTGGATATAGTAAGGATACTTATTTTCATATTCATGAGCTATCTCCGATGTTCTGTCTTTCGAGCCATCATTCACGACAAGAACCTGTACCTTATCCATCACGCTTTCAACGATAATGGAGTCCAAACATCGATGGAGATAATTCTCCATGTTGTAGGCTGGGATAACTATGGTTAGAAGTTTTTCCATATTTAGATTATTTTACACCAAAGAATCTTTTTATTCTCTTAATTCTATAATAAAATATCTCGTCCTTTGCCTTTTTGTTAATAATTGGCAAATATTGCTTATAAGATTTCTCAGTATCTAGGAAAGCGAAGCTGCCATGAAAAGTTGGAGCTTTTGCAGGCTTCATATATTCACCATACTGAATACGTAATATTGTATCATAACCAGAAGGAACTGGCATCATGATGTCTTCAAATGGTACGTAAATGGTATCTGCATATAAAGATAAATCTCTTCTAAAATGCACTAAATCCCAAATGAAGCCCATGCAAGCTACATCACGACCTTTATGACCCTTCAACATATCATCAAACTTCTTGAAGTATTTCCCATATCCCATTATTGTAATTGGCAATCTAAACATAAATAATTTCAATGAGTAAATAGGATGAGATAATAAATATCGATCTCTACTATATCTCATCAGATTTGAGCGCATCGCTGTTAGAGACTTCTCTAAAAATAAAAGATCATTTTTATCTTCTGGTATGACATCATAAACAAAAATATCAATGAATATACCCTGATGATATGAAAAGAACTCGTTCCCTTTCAATATAGCAGTAGTACCATCTTTCCTAAGTTGTGCATGGCCCATCGGATAACTACTCTCTGTATATCCACACTGAAAAAAATATGGTGCTTTAAACTCTTCTTTTGAAATAGCAATCAACTTATCATAATCTTCCCTCAGCATCGCCATATCGATATCGTCATCCCAAGGAATGTAACCATGTTCTCGGACTGCACCTAGTAATGAACCACCATCTGCCCAAATTCTAAGTTTATGCTTATTGCAGACTTCGAGAAGTTTATTGAGCAGTTCCATTTCAACTGCCCAAAGCTTTTTCATCTCTACAGATATGTAATACCCACTACGAGTCTCTGGTTCCAGATTCATTATTTACAAAAATTCTATAAACAACTCCATTTAAAAAAGAAACGACCAAACCGCCATCATAATAATCAATACCTTCTGGTTCGCCTTTAAGACCAAATTCTGTTAAATCTAGCACTATCGCTTCCTTTGTCAGCATATTGATTCGCCATAATTCCCCTTCTCCACCATATCCGCTTAGAAAGTATAAAAAATTACCATAACATGCAGAATCTTGTATAATCTTCTTTTCTGGAAGATATGTGATGTCAATAGCCTTCAGTATATCTAGATTTACGGAATTCGCACTTGGACTAGGCATATCTAAAGTCGCTATATATTTGCTTCCTTTATATGAGAATATGACGTACAATAGACTTCTTTCTCTATCTATTGCCGTTACACTGGTTTCGCATGACAAAAACGATAGCACCTGAACCTTCTCTGCAGAAAAAATTGAATCTGAATCCGTATTAATCCTATATGCATTAAGTTTATTAGCAAAACCTCTCTGCTGTATATATAAGACAGGATATTTATCATCCGTGGCATAAAAGAAAGGGCCAAAATTCACATTATTCCCATGAACAACTTCTTCTTTAACCAAATCAATTGAAGCAATAATATCCTTAATCTTTAAATCTATCACATCAATAACATCATTAGAGTGATGACATTGAAACAAATGATCATCATATATCGAGAATCCCTGAATAGTAGAATTTGTTTTTGATTTAAAAGAAAACATTTTTTCTTTTTCTATTTCAGGACCAGTTCCTATTACTACAGAATCTCCGACATCAGAAATCCTTGAATCCCAGGAAATAATAACAGAGTCAACTTCATTAAGTATTATCTGAGGTTCAAACAGATCTTCCTTTTCTGAACATGAATAAAATAATAAAGGAATACAAACTATAAGAAACTTATTTAGGTACATTTCTTAAAAACATTTATAATACTCTTCCATCTAGTTTTATAAGAATCACATCGATGCTTCTTCCTGTATGTTTTAATATAATCCAGATAGGAATGCTCTGTATCAAGAACAAAAAAAGAACCATGTTGACTTGGTGCCTTAGCTGGTTTTAAATAATCACCATATTGTTTAGTTAATATTTCATGGTACCCTTCTGGTATTGGGATCAGAATTCCTTCAAATGGCATATAAATAGTTCCATTATACCATATCTTTTCTCTAATGTAGCGACTATCTTCATTCCATGAAATAATAGAAACATACTTTCCATTATTATCAGAATATTGCTTGATTAGTTCATCATATCTACGGAAATAATTGTTAAAGCCAACTCTCTTTATTGTAAAATATGTCTGCAATACTTTTCTCGTATATGACCAATTTGTAAAAGAATAATAATGATCACAATACAATTTCAATTTTCCTTTTTCCTCTTCTCTCGTTTTTAGAAACCTAGTATATTCTTCTTCATTATCTGGTAAAAAATCCAAAGGAAATATATCAATAAAAATTCCTTGATGGTAATTTTGCCAGATATCTCTTTTTATAACTGCCGCTGTTCCATCCTTTCTGATTTTCGTCTGTCCATTAGGGAATAAATCCGTATAACCGCACTGAAAGAAATAAGGTGACCTAAATTCTTCACTTGCAACTTCTCTCAGCTTATCATAATCCTCGCGAGGCATAGCCATATCTATATCATCATCCCAGGGTATATAGCCATGCTCACGAACGGCACCAAGCAATGTTCCTCCTTCTGCCCAAATTCTAAGATTATGCTTCTTGCATACTTCAAGAAGTTTCTTGAGCAATTCCATCTCTACTGCCCAAACCTTCTTCATTTCTGCTGATATATAATACCCTCTACGAGTTTCTGGTTCTAAATTCATTAATCAGTTATAAACAGTCTACTATAATTATAGTCTATGCAACAATATCTTATAAAAAAGATAATAAAGCTTATACTTAAGAAAAAAGAAAGCAAGAGTTTCACGCTTCCCTTGGGCAAGGTAGCTGTTGTTCAAAAAACCTTTCCATATCTGATATTTTTGGATCATTTTCATCTCATGACGAAATTCTGAATATGTCAAACTCCTCATCTTCTTAAAGTTCTCCTTTATAGTAAACCACATCCTCAATGGAAGCTGAGTATTTAATAAATTGCATGTGTCAATACTCTTATATCTATGCCAGCATTCAAATTGATTAAACCAGAGACTTGTATTATAAACCTTCGTTGCCTGGCCTTTATGTTTTACATAATAATACAAAGGATCTTCTAATACAGACATTGCAATAATATGTGTAAGAATATAGAATGAAGCTACTTGATCCTCTCCCCACCATAAACCTAACCCTTGCTCTAATGCATCCTTCACATATTTTCTACGTATCATTTTTGTCACTAAAAAGATAGGAAGTCCAGCACTATTTATGGTTTTATCCCAAAGATAACAAGTTGAAATGATAGAAATGATCATCTTCTTGTTAAAAAAGCCATGAAGGGATCGTTTTTGTTGATAAATAATACCATTAACATCTATAGCATTTTGGCAAATACTTAAATCAATATCATTTTTCTTAAATGGAGCCTCTAATTTCTCTATAAATAACAAATCCACATAATCATCAGCATCTATAAATGTTATCAATTCTCCAGAGCTATGCTCAAATCCTGTAATTCTAGCTGACGCAACACCTTCATTCTTTTTATGAATCACTTGAATACGAGAATCATTCTCTGCATACTCATCACAAATCTGCCCTGAATTATCCTTACTCCCATCATCTACCAAGATAATCTCAATATTCCCATATGTCTGGCTTATAATAGAATCCAAGCATTTGCGGAGATATTTCTCCACATTATATACAGGGACTATGATCGAGACTAAAGGATTGTCCATATTTATCAAGTCAAATCACTTCAACACCATTGTTAATAAGCATCTCACGAATATTCTCTTTAATAGCCGGCAAAGAATGCTTTACTGCCTTTATTACACACTCCTTTTGCTCATCAGCAAACAAAGGATTCATGCGAAAACTCACACAAGTATCTGTAAAACTAAAATCAACGGTCTTATCAAGGGTCTCTTTATGCACACTTCCTTGTGATAGTTCTTGATCGTAGGCTTCTTTATATTTTTTCAAAATGGCAGATTTAAATAAATCTAAAAATATCTTTGTAGTCTTATCGTCTGTCTGTTCTGCCAAAGGATCAACAGCTTGCAAAACACTTTCTTCTATGGTATTCATTGTTATAAAGGATTCATAATCATAAAACAAATTCTTATTTCTCCGTTTCTTTATTTAGCAGCTTCTCAAATTCATCATGGAAGTTGTTGCCTTTTATTTATGACATATAATTATCCTTAGATTCACCTAAGGATAAGTCTTTCAAACTAGATACTGAATATCTGCTAAAGACTACACAATAGTCCCAAAAACTTGTTATATATTACAAACTCTAAAAATCTGCGTAGGCACATCACCTCTATTATCGCACCAGATTATACTCACTCCCATCTTACTAAATATATCCTCTGTTTGCTTATGACAATCAAATTCATTTCTAATAAGGAAAGCATAGTGATCTACATCTCCACTACCTTGTTGATATGCAATATCAAGCAGTCTTCTTAAACTAGGATCTGTCATAGAAAGACCAACGAATATGCAAGTGGTATGTGTCAATGCATATAGCTGGGCAACATTTGCCCAATGATACGAATCTCTATATAATAGATGATACTCATCCTCACTTAAAACCACGTTTTCATCAAACGATGTATCATTAGGATGAATAACTCCATGAACATGCATAACGGGAATTGCATTTTTAACTCGTTTATTATGTCCGTCAATTGGAGTATTATTTATCTCTTCATCACTCATGTGCTGTTCTAAGAGTGTATCATAATTGTAAGTAATAACTTCCCCTATTCGATTTAACTTTAAAAGGTCAATAACGGCATCAACCATATCTGAATCTGGCCTAACCTTTTTATAAAGATTACTTCGTATTGAGGTTATCAAAGATTTTTTGTTCCTGATAGTTATGTCTTTAATAAATCGAGCCACAAGTAAGTTAGAATCTTTACTTTCTTTTTTTATTAACCTATATGTAGGATAATCCGGATTATCTTTTCTTATTTGTCCTAATACAAGCTTCAGAAGTTTGCTCCAATCTGGTACATTGAGACTACTGCTCAATCCTGCACCGACGAAAAGGGTATTCTGACCCTCGCTTAACTCTTTACGCAGTTTCATAATGCGCAAATCTCTATCTTTCTTCCAGTCTTTTTGTTTATATTCTATTTTGTTCGCTGAGATCTTTTCCTTTAGTTGTTCTTTAGATATAAAAGATAAAAAATCGTTTATTTCGTTTGGAATCCAGTCTTCATAAATTTGGCCTTCTTCATATATAACTATAAACTTATTGAATTCTTTAGTATCATATGTTTTTTTAGCATCTGCGATGAGAATAGAAAAAAGGCCTGGAACCAAACGCTTCTTTACATCTACAATTGTATTTGGAGGGTATCCTAATAGCTGGCACCCATTTGGCAATATATAATCATATGCATAATCTTGATGAATAGAACCTACTTCCAATATCTCATCACCAAGAAGAGATTGTTGTATCAAGTCTAATGTATCTTGCTCAAAAAAGAAAAAGAACATACTACTCTATTTTAGTACAAACATTTTGTAAAATTACAATATTCAAAAACCATAGATTCTACACCTGCATAAGAAAGGAAGAATTCGCACAATTTCAAGCCATAACAAGAAATCACTAATTTGTAGAAACACGAAAATTATTCCTCTGCTTTGATAATAAACTTCTATTAATCTCTTCATCTAAAGAAAGGCCTTCTGCATGATTATAATTCGTACCATGAGAATTAAAAACAATTCGTTGGTCAATTATTTCAATCAACAAAGATTTAAGTTTTTGATAGCCTTCTGAACCTATCCAACCCTCAAAACCAGCTCCAACTAATTCAATTACCTTATTTAAATCCTTTTTCTTATAGCCTACAGGAAAATAATCTTCTATTTCACCATCTTTCAATAGATAGACATCCTCTGCCTTCATTTTATCGATAAAAACATAAAGATCCTTTCTTTCCTCTTCCGTTATATCTGATCTTAGTTTAGTTCGGAATGAAACCATATAATCATAAAAAAACCGTAATTGAGTAGTATCTGCATTCGTTATTGCATTATCTAAATAACTTAATAAGCTATCATAGTCTTTTGAAGATGGTTTTTGAATAACATCTGTCATAACTTTACGATTATTTGTAACGAATAAATTTGTAATATTTCTATCCTTATCTTTAGCAAACTGATTAACATTATCCAAATCCCCAATGAAACAACAACCTATATCAAGTGTAGCCAGAAAACTTTTAAAAGACTCGTAATTACTTTTACCCCTAACTTGTAATACTTCTATTGCATTGTTTAGATTACGCTCAGTTTTAATCATCGACAACAGTTTTCTAAAAACGATTTCGTCAGTATCCCCTTCAACCATTATAACAAAGTCTGCAAAAAAGATCTTCTCATTATTAGTAGCATTAATAATATGAAGGAGATCTTTGGTTTCCTGCACCTTAACTTCTTCTACTTTATGTATTTTACTAACATCATTACTATCCTTATATACCCTAGTTATATAAAGATATGAAGTCGAATTAATAAAAACAGGAGAATGAGTAGAAATAAATAATTGATTATTACGAGAATTCGCAAAATCCATAAAGAAATCTCTTAATATCCACAACCATTGAGGGTGTAAATGCAGCTCTGGCTCATCTATAATAATGATACTATCGGTAAGATTTAAAGCGACAAGACCAAATATGAAATTAATAAGTTCTGTTTCTCCAGAACTAGCTTGTGTCAACAAAATAGTCCGTGTTCCTTTCTTCAATTCTATGACATAAGTATTTTTGTTCCTATTCCTTAAATTTAATGACCAATCATAACCAAATTTGCTAAGATGATTATTAATCATTTTTACATCTGCATCATCATTCCAAGAACTATTCCATCCTCCCTTCTGCGACTCAAAAGTTCTCAGCTTTTCAGAGAAAAAAAGCGATGCCATTTTTATTAAAGAAGAAGTATCTCGTGAGGTATTTTTAATAATATCCGCCAATTCTTCAAGATATGTCCGTTCTGACAAAACAGCCTGTAACGACTGAGCTGAAGAACTCCTAAAAGGAGAAATATAAATCATTACAGGTTTTAATGGACACTTTTCATCCTTTAGAATCCTTATTAATCCCTCAATACTATTCAAATAATTAAGGAAAAAGTTTGACTTTTCATCTCTATTACCCTGAAGTTCATTATTTTTAATTGAATAATGCAAGCTATCATTCTCATCAATCTCTAGTATTTCACTTTCAAGGAAAGATTTGATGAAATGTTTTGGACCTTGAAAAGAAGATATAACGTTTTTTATAAAAGCATTATTATCTCTAATAAATTTAATATTTTTAATATCTGATGATGTGGGTTGAAGCTCTATTGCAATCTCTGAATCATCTTGATCTCCTTGGAATTTTAGAAGGACATCGTTTATATTACCATATATACTATTATTTAAATTAATATTTTTCGTTTGACTATTTTCATCATAATAATATGTATATGAATATATAAAGAAATGACGTAGTGTAATATTTATTATATCCATCAGATTACTTTTACCAGCTCCATTAGGACCAATCAAAATATTAGTGTTCCCATTGGGTTCAAAAATAACTTCATCCTTGAAACTTAAAACATTCTTTATAGTTATCTTTTTGACTTTCATAGATTAAAATAACATGAAAAATAGGAATTAGTAGTCAAAGCTCACCTCTATAAATAGTTTCATTATTTCTAACAAGAACAGCGCCGACAGAAGGACTTACTTTGCCATCATCTCTATCTTCTTGAATAGATTCTTTCATGATTTCTATTGATAGTTTCATGAGAGAATAGTTGTCTTGTTTTCTTGCGATTTTCATAAAGCTTTGATTATCAAATATATTACTATCTATCATTAAAATACTACTCTCAAAAACGATAAACTACTTTTCTGAAGCAAAGAAAGTTCGCTATTAATTCTGTCAAAAGCAAAATAAGGTATACCCTGATATTCTCCAGTATTTACTACCATACAATCCTTTAAGTCAAAGGTTTCAAACAGAGATTGATATCTAGCAAATCCCCTAGCCATATTGGCATATAGAATAAAGGGTTTATTAAATATAATAGCAAATACACACGCATGGAAGGAGTCTGTAATGATATACTTGGCATCATAAAAGCCTCTAAGCCATTGTGAAACTGGGATTTGAGGGATTATCTCCTGTGTTTTAAAAACATTATTTACATAGAAAGGAGTTAATGAGTAGTCATTTACAATTTTCTCTTCTAGGAGTTTTTTATCCTCTGAATTATCGAGGAAATATACAAGCAGGTCACCTGGACTCTTTGGTGCTTTATTCTTTTTTATGATTCTTATATAGTCTTCTTTACTTAGCAATAAAGTAGGGTCTAGTACATGAACAGCATCCACATTAAATCGCTCTTTGCAGATTTGTACTGCGGATTTTTCACGTACACTAACAGAATCGAACTGCTGCAAAAGAACACTATATTTAGATGTCTCCTCCTCTGTATATTCCCATTCATCTGTACCAAAAGAAGCAGCATAAGCCACTCGCTTAACATTCATTCCTTGAGTAAAATCAAGAAACATGTTATCTAAACGACCTCGATTGTATCTAGGCCTCCATGTTTGATCACTACCAACAATGTAAGCGTCATAGTTCATATTCTTTAATTGGCTTTTATGGGAATAACGAAAACACTTTATGTACTTCTTTATAAACTTATCGGAGTTTTTACCCTTTGTACGTGCGGGTCTATTCTGTTCTTTCTCCACAAACACGGGTATCTTCTTACCGAGTAATCTTAATATCAGTCTTTTAGCTAATACTATGATTGATACATGCTGATACGGATCTGGATCTAAAGTAACAGGTTTATGACCCAAACGTTTCAGAACTTGCTGCAAGGCATAGTTTTGCAGAAGACCACCTATATTATATCGCAAAGGTTGAGTCAATATACCTATTTTCATCTTGTTAGCTTTAATTTTCGTAGAACCCGATAGAATATTCCTGGTTTATATTGAATACTTCGATCTATCAAGCGATGAAGATTGAATGACTTATCAAGACTCCAGAAAAAGTATGGACGCATTGGATTCATCTTTGACGAAGAATATATGCTAGGGTTATGCTTTCTAGCTTCATCATAGGTCATTTCTATGTTATCTGCTGATATAGAAGAATAGAAATACCTTCCTTTTTCTGAGTTTATCATCATTAATCCTACACCTAAATCGTCATCTACTTCTGGTCTAAACTTATCTATTCCCCAGAAATCACCTAATGTGATATCACTGCCACTTCTACCTTCCCTGAATCTGCATGCATAGCAAGAAGGACGAAGAATAATATTCTTAAGAAATGCTTTCATAAAAGCATTCTCTGAGAAAATAGCTGACTGCGAAACTGTATTTTGCTCTCCTTCGACCGAGGTCTCGGAGAGGCTGACCGTGAAACTGTACTTTTTCCAACCTGTTGCCTTATCCCTAAAATTCACACTCTTGATCAGAGTGTCAGTTTTAGAGATAAACATCCGTGAAACTGAATTTTTGTCGCTCTTTCGAGCGACTTCTTTAAGATATCTCCTCCACACCTTGGGAGAAGGCACACCATGACATACAAAATCTACGCAAACCAGATTATCATAATCTTTCTTCAAAAAAGACTTCAAACCTGCAATCTGACATGGAGTGCCTGAAAAAAGGACTTTTCGGCCTTTAACCAAGAAAGACTTAGCTTTTTGGTAGTTATCTTCTATCCTACTCTGGAGATATTTGGAACCGCGAAATGCGGCCAATCCCTCAACTGTTTCGGTAAAATCATGAACAACTTCCCAATGCTCATCAAACCTTGCCCCAAACACAACTCCTCCTTCGGATATTATCTTTTCTGCCAGAAGGGTAAAAACACCTCCAGAAGAACTTGCGAGACGAACTTCTAAATCTTTGTTTTTTGCTGCATATACAGATTTGGGAAGAACGGACTCATGTGGCTTTAGCATGGGACAGACTCGCTCACAGCTTCCGCACTCTATACAAATAGATTTGTTAACTTGGGGATACCTAAAGCCTTGCTTATCTTCATTAAAAGATATGCATTGTTTAGGGCATACTTGAACACAAGATGCACATCCGCAACAATCAACAAGTCTATCAATCTTAATCATCAATACTCCATTTATGGTCGCACAGCACTATCTTTCCTGCGAGGTGAGATGCTATGCTTCTACCATTATTGAAAAAGTCATCATCTTCTACTGATAACTGAATGGTATTGTCCAAATAATCGGCACATTCTTTCTGAACACTAGCCCATAATCCTATACGATAGCTTCCGACTGTCAAAGGTAGTTTATTAATATCTAGATATATATAGTGGAGACCCTTGCTTAATGAAAAATTATCCATAGTTACATCTGAAGGGAAGGTCATTAAAGCATCTCCCATATTCCCTCGGATTCCTAATGAGACATAACAATCTCTCAGGTTCTCTTTGGCTTCAACCGTCAGTTTTATCTTTACAGGTTTCCCACAATGAGGCTGAAAGTTATGGCCATTCTCATCAATATATTCTATATTGGTAAAACGGAGTTTGCCAGAAGTTTTACCTGTTCTTGGCATTTCTAGTAAAGGAAGATTAGCCGTTGCATCCATACAAGATACCATGTATTGATCTATTGTATCTTCTACAGAGCCTTGGAAAAACAAGCCACCATCTTTAAGTAAAACACCTCTTGTACACAAGCGTCGCACACTACCCATATTATGACTCACAAACAGCACGGTGCGCCCACCACCCTGCGACACATCCTGCATCTTGCCAATGGCTTTCTTCTGGAACTCAGCATCACCTACTGCCAGGACTTCATCGACCACAAGGAT
>JAEEGL013915723.1_pt1 | contig 19126 bp, 18 predicted proteins | sample 9134231 | NCBI WGS metagenome assembly JAEEGL01 (sample SAMN16246548, study PRJNA631951) | gut metagenome | biome: gut microbiome; feature: rumen; material: fiber-attached | host: Bos | place: Iran: Karaj | collected 2018-10 | reverse complement strand
GCTTAATGAGACTTTAGCGGACTCGCCGGACATCGTGTTTACGAAAAAAGGCGAAGTTAAAACTATGCTCGTAATCGCAATCAGTTCTAATAAAGGACTTTGCGGCGGTTTTAATAGCAATATTTTCAAACAATGCAATCTTATCCGCGAAAGGGTAACGGCAGAAAATCCGCACTTGGATTTGCAGTTTTATACCATAGGCAAAAAAATTTCTGAACAACTCTCAAAATCGGGTTTCAAAGTCTATAAATCCGACATTGAGGCTATCGACAAAGTTGATTATCAAAAGTCAGAGGCTATTGCTCAAGAAGTTACGGATTTGTTTTTGGAGAAAAAATTCGACTGCATAAAACTCGTTCATAACGAATTCGTTAATCCCGCAGTCCAAAATGTAGGTGAAGAGGAGTTTTTACCGCTGAATTTCAAACCTCAAAAAAATAAATTCAAAAACGATTACATCTTCGAGCCGGATAAGGAAACTATTATCAACAACCTTATCCCGCAGTGGCTTAAAACAATATTATTCAGCGCATTAGCAGAAAGCTTCGCTGGTGAACAAGGCGCTCGTATGACCGCTATGAACAAAGCTACCGACAACGCAACCGAACTTATTAAAGATCTTAATCTTCAATACAATAAAGTGCGTCAAGCTTCTATCACCAACGAAATTATCGAAATCGTTTCCGGTGCTAATGCTCATTAAAAACCGCTCGCCGCGGGGGCGTTCCCTTTTGAAAAAGGGAACCGGAAAACTTTTAAGAGATATTAATTAGGGAAAGCCCCTAAAGGCTTTCCCTAATTAATATCTCCAAAAGTTCTTTGGTTCTTTCTTGAAAGAAAGAACTGCCCCGCCGGCATGAGGCGTTTTAATTAAGACAGAAAATGGATAAAATAATAAACAAAGACATAAAATACATTGGCTGCGACGATAAGGAAATCACGCAGTTTGAAGGTCAGTATATGCTTGAAGACGGTATGTGCTATAATTCTTATCTTATAAAAGATGATAAGATAGCGATAATGGATACTGTTGATAAGGCGAAGAAAGATGATTGGCTGAAGAATTTATCTGTGGCATTGGGAGACAAAGTTCCTGATTATTTGATTGTTCAGCACGTTGAGCCTGATCATTCGAGCGTTGTGGCGGAGGTTTTGAAGAAATATCCTGGAATGAAAACCGTGTGTTCTGCTGCGGCATTAAAGATGTTGGGTTTGTATTTCCCCGATACGGATTTTAATGTTCTTACTGTTAAGGAGGGTGATGAATTATGTTTGGGTAATAATACTTTAAAATTTTTCACTGCACCGATGGTTCATTGGCCTGAGGTTATCGTAACGTATGCTAAAGAGGCGAAAGTTTTGTTTTCGGCTGACGGTTTCGGTAAATTCGGTGTTTATGATTCTGAGCCTGATGATTGGTCATGCGAGGCAAGACGTTATTATTTTAATATTTGCGGAAAATACGGGGCGCAGGTTCAAGCCCTTTTGAAAAAAGCTGCAACTATTGATATTGAAACTATTTGTCCGCTTCACGGTCCTATTTTGAAGGGGGATGGGTTGAAAGAAGCGGTAAGACTTTATGATATTTGGTCTAAGTATGATGTTGAAACTGAGGGTGTTTTCATTGCTTATTGCACGATGCACTCCAACACCGGCAATGCTGCAGAATATTTAGCGGAGGTCTTAAAACAAAAAGGCGTTAAGAAGGTTGCAATTTCTAATTTGTGCGAAGAGGATTGGGCTGAAGGTGTTGAAGATGCTTTCAGATACGGCACGTTAGTTTTGGCTGCACCGACTTACGACGGCGGTTTGTTCCCAAAAATGGTTGATTTTATTCATCATCTTAAAATCAAAAATTATCAAAAACGCAAAATCGCTTTCATTGAAAATGGTTCGTGGGCACCTCAGGCAGCTCGTATTATGAAAGAACTTTTTAAAGATTCCAAAGATATAACTTTGGTGGAAAAAACCGTAACAATTCGCGGTGCATTTAAGGAAAGCGACAAAAAAGCTGTTGAAGATTTGGCAGACGAATTATTATAATTGACAAAAAATATCAAGAGGCTGTTTAAAAAAGTACAATCTTTTTGGACAACCTCTTATTTTTATTAAAAAAATATTACCGAAAATTTTTTAAATGGCAAGTACAAAAACTGTTTATATCTGTCAGGAGTGCGGTGCAAGTTCTGCAAAATGGATTGGCAAATGTCCCTCTTGCGGCAGTTGGAACTCTTATGTAGAGGAAATCGTATCTTCAGGACAATCCAAAAACTCTTCTGGTAAAATTATCCGAACTTTATCTTCAAATAAGCCTCAGAAAATATCTGAAATACAGTCTAATGATGTTGTTAGAATAGATACTGAAAATAATGAGTTCAACAGAGTTTTGGGCGGGGGAATTGTTCCGGGTTCGGTTGTTTTGATAGCCGGCGAACCCGGTATCGGCAAATCAACTCTTTCGCTTCAAATAGCGTTGAATATTCCTCAAAAAACGCTTTACGTTTCGGGGGAGGAGAGTGCCTCTCAAATAAAACTCAGAGCCGACCGTTTGAAATCTTCAACGGACAGCTGTTTGATTTTTTGCGAGGTAACCGTTGAAAAAATTATTCCGCAGATTAAGGAAACTAATCCGGGACTTGTTATAATAGATTCTATTCAGACATTAAGAACTGAAAATATAGATTCTTCTCCCGGTACGGTAAGTCAAATTCGTGAATGTGCTGATTTGTTGATTCGTCATGCAAAGGAATATAATGTTCCGATAATTTTAATCGGTCATATCAACAAGGACGGCAATATCGCAGGCCCGAAAATTCTTGAACACATGGTTGATACGGTACTTCAATTTGAAGGTGATACAAGTCATGTTTACAGAGTGTTACGCGGAATTAAAAACCGTTTCGGAACCACTTCTGAGGTTGGTATTTTTGAGATGTTACAAAATGGTTTGAGGGAAGTTGAAAATCCGGGAGAATTGCTTTTGTTGCATCACGAAAAAGATACTTCGGGTGTAACCGTTGCCGCTGCCGTTGAAGGTTTAAGACCGTTTTTGATAGAGGTACAGTCGCTTGTTTCAACTGCGGCTTACGGCGTACCGCAACGTAGTACAACAGGTTTTGATGGTAAACGTCTGAATATGCTTTTGGCTGTTTTGGAGCGCAGGGCGGGTTTTAAACTAAATACAAAGGACGTTTTTCTGAATATTGCAGGCGGAATCAAAATTATTGATCCGGCAATGGATTTGTCAGTTTTGGTTGCTGTTTTGTCAAGCGATTTGGATATTGCTGTTGATACGCAGACTTGTTTTGCCGGAGAGGTCGGTCTTACGGGCGAAATTCGTCCTGTTAATAGAGTTGAACAGAGAATTTTAGAGGCTGAAAAACTCGGGTTTAAACGTATTTTTATCTCGCAATCGCATCAAAAAAACGTTGCAATCCTGAAAACTAAAATTCAAGTTGTTCTTTCTAATAAGATTGAAGAGGTCTTTAGAATGTTATTTGTCGGAAAAAAATAAAATTCTGTAATAAAAATTCTGAAAATTCAAAAAAAATTATCATCTTTGCACCTTGAAAAATTAAAAAAAGAAAATGCAAACTGTTTTAAGCGGTATTAGGCCTACGGGCGACCTTCATTTAGGAAATTATTTCGGCGCATTAAGAAACTTCGTCAAAATGCAGGACGATTATAATTGTTTCTTTTTTGTTGCTGATTATCATTCTCTTACAACACATCCTCACCCCGCTGACATTCAGAATAATGTTAGAAAAATTCTCAGTCAGTATATTGCTTCGGGGCTTGACATAGAAAAAGCTGCGCTTTATGTTCAGAGTGATTTGGTGGAGACTGCCGAATTTTATATGTTAATGAACATGAATGCTTATATCGGCGAACTCGAAAGAGTGGTTTCTTTCAAGGACAAAGCGCGTCAGAATCCTGACAATGTTAATGCAGGACTTTTGACATACGCAGTTTTGATGGCGTGTGATATTTTGATTCAGAAAGCGGATTTTGTTCCGGTAGGAAAAGATCAGGAGCAACATTTGGAAATGACTTGTAAATTTGCAAGACGTTTCAATAATATTTACGGTGTTGAATATTTCAAAGAGCCGAAGGCTTTTTCTTTCGGTGACAAGCTTATAAAAGTTCCCGGTCTTGACGGTTCTGGCAAAATGGGTAAGAGCGAAGGAAACGGTATTTATCTCATTGATTCTGACAAAGATATTAGAAAAAAAGTGATGAAAGCCGTTACAGATTCAGGTCCTACACAGGAAAATTCTCCTAAACCTGAGGTTATTCAAAACTTGTTTACTCTTATGGAACTCGTATCGGACAAATCTACGGTTGAGCATTTTGAAAACGCTTGGAACGATTGTTCTATCCGTTACGGCGACATGAAAAAACAGTTGGCTGAGGATATTATCAAAACCGTTACGCCTATTCGCGAGAAAATCAACGATATTTACAACGATACCGAATATCTTGATAAAGTGGCAAGAATCGGTGCAGAAAAGGCAAGAGTTCAGGCGCAAAAAACTATCCGTGAGGTTAGAGAAATTTTCGGTTTCAGAGCCGTACATTATTAAAAAAAATAATTTTTCAGCATTGAATATTACGACAACTCAGCAGGAAGAAAAGCCGAAAGACGAGTTTGAACTCGGTAAAGTTTTGGTTTTTGACAAGCCTTTGCGGTGGACTTCGTTTGATATTGTTAATAAAGTCCGTTATCTACTTAGGCATTACAGAGGTTTAAAAAAAATAAAGGTTGGTCATGCCGGTACGTTAGATCCTTTGGCAACAGGGGTTCTGATTGTTTGTACCGGTAAGAAAACCAAAGAAATTACCTCTTATCAGGACCATGGCAAAGAGTACATAGCGACGGTAAAATTAGGCGCAACAACGCCGAGTTATGACCTTGAAACTGAACCTGAAAATTTTAAAGATACTTCTTTGGTTACAGAAAACTCCCTTGTGGAGATTCTGAAAGGTTTTCTTGGTAGACAGGAGCAATATCCACCGGTGTACTCTGCAAAAAAAATTGACGGCAAACCAGCTTTTATTTTTGCGCACAAAGGTAGGGGCGACGAGGTGAAAATGCGTGCACAATTGATTGAGATAACCTTACTCAACCTTTTGGAATTCAATCCTTTGAACAAAGAGTTCAAGATTCAGGTGGCTTGTTCTAAAGGAACTTACATAAGGTCTTTGGCTCATGATATAGGACAAAAACTCGGTGTCGGAGCTTATCTCACGGGTCTGAGAAGAACCCGTATCGGAGATATTGGTTTGGAAAATGCAATTTCCATCGAAAATTTTGAATTATTTTTGGCGGAATCTCAAAAATAATTATTAATTTTGCATTTGTTGCAACAAATTACACTATCGGTAATAAAATTAAAAGAAAAAAGTTAAATGAAACTGTCCAAATTTAAGTACGAACTTCCGGAAAAGTCAGTAGCCCAGTATCCCTCACCGAATAGGGACGAATGTAAACTTATCGTATTGAACAGGGCTAAACATACCATCGAACACAAAAAATTCGGCGATATTGTAAAATATTTCGACGAAGGCGATGTGATGGTATTCAACAATACGAAAGTTATTCCCGCCCGTCTTTACGGAAATAAGGAAAAAACCGGTGCTAAAATTGAGGTTTTTCTTTTGAGGGAACTCAACAAAGAACAACGTTTGTGGGATGTTTTGGTAGACCCTGCAAGAAAAATCAGAATCGGCAACAAACTTTATTTCGGTGAAAACGATAGTCTTGTAGCCGAAGTAATTGATAATACGACATCAAGAGGTAGGACATTAAAATTTTTGTTTGACGGTCAGTACGATGATTTTAAAAAACTTCTTTACGGTTTGGGGGAGACACCGTTGCCAAAATATATCCGTCGTCCTGTAACTCAGGAGGATGAAGACCGTTATCAAACGATTTATGCGCAGTTTGAAGGTGCAGTTGCCGGACCGGCAGCCGGTTTTCATTTTAGCAAAAACCTTCTGAAAAAACTTGAAATTGTGGGTGTTAATTTTGCTGAAATTACGCTTCACATGGGTTTGGGACATTTAAGAAGTGTTGATGTTGAGGATTTAACCAAACACAAAATGGATTCCGAACAGATAAGAATTGACGACCGTTGTGTAGAAATCGTTAATAAAGCGAAAGACGAGGAGAAAAAAATATGTGCAGTAGGAATTACGACTCTCAAGACCTTGGAGAGTTCGGTTTCTACTAATGGTTATCTCAAACCATACGAGGGTTGGACTAATAAGTTTATTTTCCCTCCGTATGATTTCAGCGTTCCTAATGCTCTGATTACCAACTTGCATCATCCGTACTCCACAATGCTGATGTCAGCTTGTGCGTTTGCCGGATTCGACTTTTTGATGCAAGGGTATCAGGAAGCCATTAAGAAAAAGTATACATTCGGAGATTACGGAGACGCAATGCTCATAATATAATATGACGTGAAATGTTAAAATTTAAGGGCGGAGTTTTCTCGCCCTTAAATTTTTATATTTCGCTGTAACAATCGGCACTTTCCATAGCTAAAGCAGCTACTAATTCTGCAAAAGAAATTGCCTCTGCATCTTCAATTTTCTCTACGTCTGTTACGATGTTAGTGTTTGTATTCATGATGATAAATTTTTTATTGGTTGTTAAAAAAAAGTTTATGTTCTTGATGTCTTGAACATTCACTCTTATAACACGCAACTGAAATGAAACCCTAATAAAAAAAACGTATTTTTTCATTTTTTTTATTATTTTTTTTCAGTTTCTTGTTTTGGTTGCAACTATAAAAAAATCTCTTTCTTGGAACATAACTCTTAAAGTATTAAAATTATAAAAAAAATACTCAGTGGCGTAGTTTTTGATGTATATCGGTAATTTTTGTTTTTTTAATAGATAAAAAAAATGAGAAAAGTATTGTTATTGATAATGTTAATAGTATCGGTATCGGAGTTGTTTGCTCAGACACCGATTCAAGTGATTTGGCGCAATGGCGGCAAAGACGGCGATATTGTTACTCTCAAGGATGCTCAAGACGGCGTGGATTTGAAACAAGCCGTATCAAAGCAACGTTCTATTTACTCCGAGAATACAACTTTTGGTGCGGTAAGTATAGAATGTTCTTTTTCTAAACGTGATATTCTTAACTATCCGAATGGTGAGGTAGAGTTTGATGTAAAATGGTACTATTATATGAGTACGAAAAAATCTCTTATGGGTAGCAATAGCATTATTGTTGATGCCTCTAATGACAGCGACGGTATCGTAAAACTTGTTTGTACTAAACCTAACGTTCGTTCAGGATGGTGGGAAGTCGTTGTTAAAAACAAAGAAACCGGTGAAATCATACAGTATGCTAATCAACAGAATTTTCAGATAAAATTCAATTAATCTCATAAAAGATGGAGTCTTTAACGGACAAAGAATTTGAGATATTGTTTAAAAAATACTTCGTACCGCTTGCGGCATACTGTACGCGGTTTGTAAAAGATACCGAGGCAGCAAAGGATATTGTTCATAAAAGTTTTATGAACCTTTGGGAAAAGCGAACAGCTCTTCCCGATAAAAAAAATATCCCCGCTCTTTTGTATAAAATAGCTTATAATCTGTCCCTAAATTATATACGAGACAACAAAAAGTTTTTCTCTCAAGAGGAATATCCTAATGTCGAAGAGGAAAACTCTTCTGCGGACGAAGATATTCAAGCCTCGCAATTGGAGGCGGCTATTGTTGAGACTATCAAGCTTATGCCGGCAAAAAGCAGGGAAGTTTTTATAATGAGCCGTTATGAAAACTTATCCAATAAGTCAATAGCCGAAAAACTTGAAATCAGTATCAAGACCGTGGAGGCACATATAACTAACGCCTTGAAAATGTTAAGAAAAAAAATTTACGGAACTTCTTAGGGTTTTCCTTTAGTTGTGTGTTATAAAAGAAGCAAGTATTTACTTAATTAATAACAGAAACATTAAAAGAATTAATCGTTAAAACAAAATGAGAACAGATAGTAATGATATTCCTAAACTGCCGGAACTTGGTTTAGTGAACATTGATACCGACAAGGAATGGGAACATTTTTGCGCTAATGTCGGTATTAAACCTCGTGAACCGAAAGTTTTCAGTCTGAAAAGTACCTTGAAAATTGCGGCTTCGGTTGCTCTTGTTTTGGGGCTTTCGTTTTTCGCGTACCGTATGACTGACAGAACTCAACAAAATATTTTTACGGCTCAAAATTCAGCAGTTGAGGCTGTTGTAGAAAATTCTACGCAAATCAGTCTTAACAAAAACTCTTCGGTTGTATGTACTAAAGAGAATGACGGACTTTTTAGCGTTGAACTCAAAGGCGAGGCTTATTTCGATGTTGAAAAGAATCCGAACAGGGTGTTTCAAATCTTAACGGGTGATATTACCGTTACGGTTAAAGGTACTTCGTTTGATATTTGTGAGGAAAACTCTAAAACCGTTGTTACTGTAATCTCCGGAAATGTTGAAGTTAAAAGTAATTTGACGGGAAAGATAGTTTGTAACCTTACCAAAGGTAAACAACTTGTATGTTCAAAAGACGGGTTAATGCAGGTTAGTGAGGCGGAAAATTTCAATTCTATTGCATGGAAACTTAAGAAATTCGATTTTCGCGAGGCCAAACTCTCTGACATTATGTTTCAACTTAGCCGTGCATACGGTTTTGATTACCGTTTTGAAGATGCAGAACTTCAAAACGAGGTGATGACCGGAAGTTTTGATAATCAGAGTCTTGATGCTGTCTTGAACGTAATCGGACAAGCTCTTGATGTTAAGATTGTTAAAACGGATGGCTCTGTTAAAATCGGAAAATAAAAACTTAAAAATATATGTCCTTAAATTACGGTCGTCATTCTCTTTTGTTAGCGGTTTTGCTGATAATATTACCGCTTAACATTTTAGCACAAGAGAATGACGATCGTATTTTTATTACACTATCTTATCAAAAGCAAACGTTAAAGACTATTTTGGACGATATATCTTCGCAGTCAGGCGTTTTGTTTGTTTATAACAGTGGACAGATTAACGACAATGTTAAAATAGATATTAAAGCCAAACGTAAAAATCTTAATGACGTCTTGTCGCAAATCTCTGACATCTTGGATTTTACCTTTGTCCGCTGCGAAAAACAAATTATCATCAAACCGCGCAAAACCGAAGTAAGTTCTACGGAGGATTCCAAAAACAAAAATGCTGTCATTAGCGGTTATATCCGCGATGTTAAAACTCAAGAATTTCTTATCGGCGCAACAATTTCCGTTGAAGGTCATGCTTTAGGTACGGCTACTAATGCTTACGGATATTATTCCTTGCCTCTTATGAAAGGTGAATACACCTTGATATTCTCTTATTTAGGATACAAACGTGAATATGTTAAAATCAATTTAACGGGTTCAGTATCTATTAACAAGGCTTTGGAAATGATTGAAACTCCTTTGGATGCGGTTTCCATCAGCTCTGAAAGTTTCTATGCCGGAGCTAAAGAATCCCTTAATTCTCCGGGTTCAAGTATTACGGTGAAGGATTTTATGGAATATTCAGGACTTGTTTTGTCAGGAGATTTGGTGGGAATCCTCGCTACCGACCACGGAATCACGAGAGTTGCAGACGGTTCGGCTTTTTACTGCGCAAGAGGAGGTTGCAAAGACCAAAATTTAATCCTTATTGACGATGCTCCGGTTTATCATCCTTCGCATTTGTTCGGATTTTTTTCTTCCGTATCCTCTGACGCAATAAGCGCAATAGATGTTTACACCTCTGATTTTCCTATCAGATACGGAGGCAGATTGTCATCTATTACGGATATAAGAACCAAAGACGGTATTTTGGGAAAGTTTAAAATCGGAGGCGAAGTTATGCCTTTTGCCGTTTCTGCTTTAACGGAAGTCCCGTTGAAACAAGACAAAATAACCTCTACCGTTAATTTTAGAAAATCAATTTTAGGCTGGATACCTTTGAAATTGGACAGGAAAGGTAAAAATGGTTTTTATGATGTTAATGCTAAAATTCATTTTAGGCTTTCTAATAAGAACCGCCTTTATTTGTCCTTTTACGGCAGCAAGGATTATTATAACGACCTTAACACCACAACCGATTATGCCGTAATATGGTATAATACGGCTGCAACTATTCGTAACTATCATATTATCAGCGATAAAATTTTTATGAATAATTCCATTTATATGGGACGTTACGATTATAAAATCTATACTAACGATGCCCATACGAATTATTGGACAACGGGAATACAAAACTTCAGTTATAAATCTGATTTCGTATATAATATAACGCCTGCCAATACGATACGCTTTGGCGGAGAATATAGTTTCCATCTTTTTACTCCGGCCAGACTTTATACGGAAGATAATAAGACGGGTACCGGACTTTTAACCGGTAATGCTGACGATGTTTCCTCTTATTTGGGCGTTGAAACAAGAATAACAAAAAAAATGGCTTTCAAAATAGGTACGAGAATCAATTTTTGGGGTAATTACGGAGCTGCTAAAAGCTATTTTTATAACGAAAGGACTATGATGTGGGATACGATTTCTTATCCTAAAGGAAGATTTAAGACTACCAAAGAGTTTGAACCGAGGGTTGCTTTGGTTTATAAACCTATGTCAAACATGATGTTGAAACTTTCATGCGAGAGAAACGTTCAGTTTTTGCATACGCTTTCAAACTCGATAAGCCCTTTTACGACTCTTGATTTGTGGATTCCGAGTGGAAATTATTTCAAACCGCAATCTGCTAATTGCGTAACTTTTTCCTCTGATTTAAAACTTCGGGATTTGAGTTTTAGTTTCAACGCTTATTATAAATATGCTGAGAATTTAACGGAATACACCTTCCACGCTAATATGCTTTTGAATCAGACAATCGAAAACGAATTTTATCTCGGAAAATCAAAGATTTATGGCGCGGAGTTCTCTGTCGAAAAAAATGCGGGCGCATTGCATTTAAAAGCATTTTATGCTTATTCTTATTCAAGGCGTCTTACCCCAGAATTATATCATAAAGAATATATCGCCGATAATTGTATTCCGCATACAATACATTTGATGTTAAGTTATAAGATTACTAAAAAAATTTCTGCTAAAGCGGATTGGAATTTTAATACGGGTATTCCTTATACCAAACCCGTCGGATTTTATTATTACGAGGAATACAAAATCCCTTATTACGGCGCACGAAACAATGCACGACTGCCCGATTATCATAAAATGAACCTCGCTTTTGAATATATTTTACCCGTTATAAAGCCAAATGGAAAATTTTTCCATTCCTTAACACTCTCTATTTATAACATTTACAACAGAGTAAACTTTGTAATGGTATCTTATAATAAGGTGAAAACTCCAAGCGGTAGTTATGTAATTCCCTCTAATTATATTAAGGACAACCAATTCCTTGCAACAGGATTGTCATTGCCCGGAATTATGCCCGTATTAAGTTATAAATTTAGATACTAAAAAAAATTAACAAAAAACTAAAAAAAAAATTAGGTCATAAAAAAAATTATAACTAATTTTGCACACCCGATTATTATCAAAAGTTATTTAACTATTTTAAAAACAATTATTAAAATTTAAAAAACGTGGATTCATTAAGTTACAAGACCGTTTCCATCAATAAAGCAGCCGTAGAGAAAGAGTGGTTGCTCGTAGATGCAACGGATCAAACGTTAGGACGCTTTGCGTCAAAGATTGCCATGCTTTTGAGGGGCAAATACAAAGCCTCTTTCACTCCGCATGTAGACTGCGGCGATAACGTAATCGTTATCAATGCTGAAAAAATTAGAATGACCGGCAAAAAATGGGCTCAGAAAGAGTACGTACACCATTCAGGTTATCCGGGAGGACAGAAAATTGAAATCGCTAAAGATTTCGCTAAAAAAACTTTCGGTCCCGAAAGAATAATCGAAAAAGCGGTAAGAGGTATGTTGCCCAAAAACAAACTCGCCGATGCTATCCTGAGAAACAACCTCAAAGTATATCAGGGAGATAAACACGAACACGAGGCTCAGAAGCCCAGACTTATTAATTTAAATGACCTCAGATAATTATGGCAGACGTTACAAATACAATAGGTAGAAGAAAAGCAGCAGTTGCCCGCGTTTATGTAACCCCCGGCAACGGCGAAATTAAAATCAACGGCAGAGATTACAAAGAATACTTTACCGTTCCGCAGTTTCAGAAAGTAGCTGTTCAGGCACTTGACAAACTCGGCGCATTGGCTAACTATGATATTAAAGCCAACGTACAAGGCGGCGGATTCAAAGGACAAGCTGAGGCGGTAAGATTAGGCATCGCAAGGGCATTGGTAAAAATCAATCCCGAAGACAGAGTTGCTTTGAAAAAAGAAGGCTTCTTGTGCCGCGATTCAAGAGTCGTTGAAAGAAAGAAACCCGGTCGTCCGGGCGCAAGAAAACGCTTCCAATTCAGTAAGCGTTAGTATAATGTTTAGTATCCAAACTGTCGAGACCGATAGCACTTGTGATTTGACCTATTGCTACCCGGCAGTTGATTTTTAGTTGAACGTAAACAAATAAAAAGAACCAAAATGGTAAGTTTTGAAGAATTATTAGACGCAGGTGTACATTTCGGACACTTGAAAAGAAAATGGAATCCTGCAATGGCCCCTTACATCTTCATGGAAAAGGGCGGAATCCACATAATTGATTTGCATAAGACAGCTGCTAAACTCGAAGAGGCAGCCGCTGCTATCAAACAAATAGCAAAATCGGGACGCAAAATCCTTTTCGTTGCTACCAAAAAACAAGCGAAAAGCATTGTTGCAGAAAAAGTACAGGCCGTAAATATGCCTTACGTTACAGAACGTTGGTCAGGCGGTATGCTTACTAACTTCGCTACTGTACGTAGAGCTGTTAAAAAAATGGCTACAATCGATAAAATGGCCTCTGACGGTACATTCGATCAGTTGTCAAAACGTGAAAAACTCCAAATCACTCGTAGAAGAGAAAAATTGGAGAAAAACCTCGGTTCAATCGCTGATTTGAGCAAAACACCTGCTGCTTTGTTCGTAATTGACGTTTTGAAAGAAAAAATCGCTGTTAAAGAGGCTCACAGACTTCACATTCCCGTTTTCGGTATGGTTGATACAAACTCTAATCCTAACGATGTAGACTTTGTAATTCCTGCTAACGACGATGCTGCAAAATCTATTTCTATCGTTCTTGATGTTATCACCAAGGCTATCTCTGAAGGCGTTGCTGAAAGAAAAAACGATAAAGATACGAACGAAAACCCTAAAGCTAATCAGGGTAAAAACCGCGGCAACAAAACCCGTGCAAGAAAAGCTAATAACAACGGCGACAAAGCTGCTGAAAACGCAGCTGAACAACCCGCTGCTGAAAAAGCACAGGAAAACTAATCTTTTAAGCAAAGAAAATTAAGAAATGGCAGAAATTAAAGCAAGCGACGTTAAAAAATTAAGAGATTTAACGGGCGCAGGTATGATGGACTGCAAAAAAGCCCTCGCTGAAAGCAATGGCGATTTCGATGCAGCTATTGATATTCTTAGAAAAAAAGGTCAGAAAGTAGCAAGCAAACGTGCCGATAGAGAAGCTAAAGAAGGCTATGTAATCGGTAAAGTTTCTTCTGACGGCAAAAAAGCTTACGTTGTTTCTCTCAATTGCGAGACAGACTTCGTTGCTAAAAATGCTGATTTTATCAAATTTGCTCAAGATATTCTTGATGCCGCTATTAACGCTGATGCTGCTGATGCTGAGGCTGTTAAAGCTCTTCCTTACGGAAAAGGTACTATTAACGACGAAATCGTTAATCAGACCGGTGTTATCGGTGAAAAAATCGAATTAGGATATTACGGCAAAGTTTCTGGCGAGTCTGTTTATTGTTACAATCACATGGGCAACCGTTTGACGGCTCTCGTTGCTTACAACAAAGCTCTCGATAATACCGTTGCTAAAAACGTTGCAATGCAGGTTGCTGCAATGGCTCCTATCGCTGTTGATAAAGACGGTATCTCTCAAGAGACTATCGACAAAGAGTTGGAAGTTGCTAAAGAGAAAACCGTTCAGGAACAAATTCAGAAGAAAGTTGAAGCTGCTTTGAAAAAAGAAGGTATCAACCCTGCTCACGTAGATTCTGACGATCACATTGCATCTAACATCACTAAAGGTTGGATTACTGAGGAACAAGGCAAACTCGCTAAAGAAATCAAAGCAAAAGTTGCTGCTGAAACTCAAGTTCCGGCTCAAATGATCGAAAATATTGCAAAAGGTCGTATCAATAAATTCTATGAAGAGGTTACTCTTCTTAATCAGAAATTCGAGCAAGACAACAAAATCACTATCCGTGAATACTTGCAGAAAGCTGATAAGGACTTAACCGTTAAAGAATTTATCCGTTACGGTTTAGGTAATTAATCATATTTTTTGATTTTAAATTAATAATTATAAGGCGGTTACAGTTTTGTAGCCGCCTTTTTGTTTTTGATAAATTATAATTCTGCCTTGCAGTATACTTTTATAATTTTTTTAATGTTATAATTCACCCTTGCAGCCTAATTACTCTGGCCTCGAGTAACCATAATTCACCCTTGCAGCCTAATTACTCAAGCCTTAAGTAACCATGATTCACCCTTGCAGAGCGGTTACTCTGACCTTGAGTAACCATAATTCACACTTGCAGCCTAAATACTCGAGCCTCGAGTAACCATGATTCACCCTTGCAGCCTAATTACTTGAGCCTTGAGTAACTGCGCTGCAAGGGTGAATTATTATTTTACAAGCATTGACGAATAATCTTTTTAACTTTAATTAACATTTAATAGAAAATGTCATTTAAATATGTTATAATGCCGATTTTGTTATAAAAAAATATATTTTAACAAAGAAAATATTACTAAAAATAAAGTAAAATATGAAAAAATGTAATAAAAATTTGCATAATTTAAAAAGTGCTTTTACCTTTGCGGTACAATTTTATTAACAAACATTTAAATTTTAAGAAAATGAACAGTATTTTGAGAAAACAGATCGTAAGAATCTCCAACAAAACGATTGATGAGTTCTTACAGAGAGTCGTTAAAGCGTCAGACTCGTTAAAGAATAACGCTTTTGCAAAGTATGTGTCTAACCTTAAAACCTCGGCGAAAACATTCAACGAGTTGAGATTTTCTTCTTCGGGAAGTGATTATACTCCGCAAATGAGGGAAGTCGCTTTGAAAGCCGACAACGATTTTAAGCGTATACGTTTGACCGTAGAGTTTTCAATGTTTTGTAAAACCGCTCAGGAGCAAACGGACGCCGTAGAATTGAACTCGGTTTTGAAAAAATTCGGTAATATCGCTCATGTCGGTATCTTAAAAAAATTCGCTGATTACGAGGCTTTGGTTTCTCAGTTGAAACCTTTGAGTAAAAAACTTACTACTTTAGGTTTGGATACCACGGTTACGGATTTGGAAAAACTTATTGTTAAATTCCGTGAACTCAACCTCGGTAGGGACGGTTACCGCTTAGGTCTTAAAGGTAAACGTTTTCAGGCTAAAGAAAAAGCATGGGAGGATTATTTATCGTTAAGGGATTATGTAGAGGCTTTTACTGTTATTAACGGTGATAAAGAAACTTCCGCTTTTGTAGGTTATGTTAATGAAGCCATTATTTATTTGGCTCCTAACGAAAGCAAAAAGCAGGCTTAGATTTTTTTATTTTTTTTCTAAAAATTAAATTTTTCATTTTTTCTTAAGTGAGGCTGTCTGAGGTAGACAGCCTCTTTTTTTGTGTTATAATTTTTCGCCGTAACACAAATCGCCTGCGTCGCCCAAACCGGGGACTATATAGCCGTGCGAATTAAGATACGGGTCTGTTACAACTGTCCAAATATCGCATAAATCACTGTCAATATTGTTTTTAAGCGTTTCGATTCCTTGTTCTGAGGAGAATATCGAGGCAAAATGTATGTGAGAGGGTTTGCCGTTTTTCAGAAGTCCGTTCATGGCTACTATTATGCTCGAACCTGTTGCTAACATAGGGTCTACGATAATTAATGTTTTACCTTCGATTTCGGGCGATGCCATGTATTCAAATTTTATTTCAAAGGTTTTGCCGTCTGGATTGTAGGCGCGGTATTCTGAAAGAAATGCGTTTTCGGCATCGTCGAAAATGTCAATAAAGCCTTCGTGCATAGGAAGTCCGGCTCTTAGGACGGATGCAATTACGGTTTTACCTTTAATAATGTTGCAGTCAGCTTTTCCGAGCGGAGTTTCTACCTGTACTGAATTATAATTCAGAGTCTTAGATATTTCGTATGCTAAAACATGAGAAAGTCTTTTAATATTGTTTCTGAATCTTAACGAGTCTTTCTGAATGTTTACGTCCCTCATTTGGGCGATAAAATTTCCGGCTACGGAATTTTCTTTAGATAAACAGTGTATTTTCATGGATTAAATTTTTGCTTAATTGCCTGTGGCTTTTTACATTAATATTTTTTTTACAATATCTTCTGCTTTTAAGGAGTTAAGACATTTGTATTTTTCGTTGAGTCTGCACTCTTTGTTGCCGTATACGGAGCACGGACGGCAGTTCAGGGGAATTTGTACCGAGTCGGATTCCTTTTGGTTGAGACCTAAAAATCCGGCTTTCGGATGGGTTGCTCCCCATACTGAAACAACTCTTGTTCCTGTCAGCGAGGCTAAGTGCATATTTGCGCTGTCCATTGAAACCATGCAGTCAAGGTTTGATATTAATAAAAGTTCGTTTTTAAGACCGTCGAGTTTTCCTGCCGTGCTTACGGTGTTGGGAATTTTCTTTTCCCATTCTTCCAAAATTGGTTTTTCTTTTTTGCCCGCACCGAAAAGAAATACTTTTACACCTTTTTCCGATAATAGTTTAACGGTTTGCTCTGTTGTTTCAAGGGGTAAGATTTTACCTTTATGAGCGGCAAAGGGTGCAATTCCGACCCATTTATCGGATTTTTTTTCACCGGTGATTTTCAAAATCTCCTCTGTTAAGGTATTGTCAGAGAATATAGAATGAAAATTTATTTTGAAATCGAACCCTAATTTTTTTAGGACATCTAAATAACGCTCGAAAGTTGTTTTTAAAGGTGAGGAGTTTTCAGCACCTTTTTTAATGAGGCGTTTTTTCTCGTTGCGGCCTTTGTCTATTTTTTCGGTTTTAATACCGGCGAAAAAGGTTCTTATCCTTAAATATTTGGTTCTTAATACGTCATGAAAATCTGCGTATGCGTCGATTTTCATATTTTTGATTTCTTTGAAAAGGCGGTTAAGACCGAAAATACCTTTGTAATCGTTTTTCAAATCCACGCCGCAAAATTTTACGTTTTGCGGCAGGAGTGAGAACATAGGTTCAAAGTTTTTGCGGCTTAAAACAACGATTTCCAAATCTTTGTAGTTTTCTGCTAACGATTTTATTACGGGAACTGACATTGCAACGTCGCCCATTGCAGAAAAACGTGTTATAAGTAAACGCTTGATTTCCATTATTTTGAACCGTAAAGAACGGGATTTAAGTTCGGGTCGTTATACATTTTCATTTGTTTATAAACTTTCATGTATTTTTTGCCCGAGGCAATATCCTCTAAGAGTTGGTCGATGGCAGTGCCTAAATCTTTTTTCTGTTCCAAGAGAACATTTAATTTGTTTTGACACTGTGCTTTGTGTTCTTCAGTGGAGTCGGTTCTTAAAACCTGTTCTTGCATGTGAAAGATTTTAAGGGCCAAAATACTGAATCTATCAACAGCCCAAGCGGGGGATTCGGTATTGATTGTAGCGTTTTCCGATATTTTTACATCTTTGTATTTATCGAGAAAATAACTGTCGATTAATTCTACTAAATCGGTTCTGTCCTGATTACTTTTATCGATTCTGCGTTTAATTTTGAGGGCCTCCACGGGGTCGATTTCAGGATTTCTTATAATGTCTTCCAAATGCCACTGAACGGTATCAATCCAATTTTTTAAATAGAGATAATACTCAATTGTTTTGATTTGGTAAGGGTTTGCAATCGGAGTATCAACATCGTCTTTTTTATGATAATCTGCAATCGACTGCTCGAAAATTTTCCAAGAATTCTGTGTGAATGTCATAACCTTTTATTATTTTAATTATTAATGCGCAAAAATAATAAAAAAAAACGTAAGGGAGAAAATTAAATTCTCTCCCTTACGGTATCACTATTGCTAAAAATTGAATTTTGTAAGCTCTTCAAATTGTTTAACCCTTTGAGAGATGTCGTTAGGGGTTAATTGTTGAAGGTTTTCAGTACCGAATTTTTCGCAACAGAAGCTGCCCGTAACCGAGCCGGCAATGACTGCGGCTTTAACGGTTTCAAAATCGGTTTTACCTTTTGATGCAATGTAGCCCGTAAAACCGCCTGCAAAACTGTCTCCTGCGCCAGTGGGATCAACTACGGTGTCAAGTATTAACGCCGGAGCCGAGAAAATACGTCCATCGTTAGAGAACAACAATGCGCCGTTAGAGCCTTTCTTTATAATAAGGTATTTAAGACCTTTGGCGAGGATTTTTTTTGCGGCTTTTAATAACACAAATTCGCCTGAGAGTTGGAATGCTTCTTCATCGTTGATTGTCAGGACATCAACCATTGAAATTGTTTCTTCCAAATCTTGCAAAGCAATGTCCATCCAAAAATTCATCGTGTCCATAACTATGAGTTTTGGGCGTTTCTTAAATTGTTTGATTACCGACTGCTGAATTTTGGGTGTAATGTTGCCTAACATCAAAACTTCAGCCTCTTGATAGCTCTGCGGAACCTCAGGAGAGAAGGTTTCAAAGCAATTTAATTCCGTTTTAAGAGTTTTTCTTTGGTTCATATCCGTGTTGTAAACTCCCGCCCAGAACATTGTTTTGTTGTTTTGGTCGATTTTAACTCCTTCTGTATCAATGCCTTTGTTGTGTAAAATATCGAAATATTCCTGCGTAAAATCGTTGCCGACTACTGAAATAATTTGCGGTTTTACACCGAAGTTGCTGGCTGACAGTGCGATATAAGGCGTTGCACCACCAATAATCTTTTCTCTTTTGCCGAAAGGCGTTTCAAGGGCGTCAAAAGCCAAACTTCCGGCGATTGCTAAT
>JAEEGL014719921.1_pt1 | contig 19127 bp, 18 predicted proteins | sample 9134231 | NCBI WGS metagenome assembly JAEEGL01 (sample SAMN16246548, study PRJNA631951) | gut metagenome | biome: gut microbiome; feature: rumen; material: fiber-attached | host: Bos | place: Iran: Karaj | collected 2018-10 | reverse complement strand
TTTTAAAATATGATGATAAAAGAATAATAGAAAGTATGACTATAATTCATTTAAAGGATACTGTTCAAAAAGATTTAACTGTTGAAATAAGTAATATGTATAATTGTGTTGTTGGATGTAGATTTTGTGCATCAGGTTCACTTCCAGAAAATAAGATTTTTCTTTCTCCAGAAGATTATTTAAAACAAGTTGAAACCTGTTTAGAAGAAAGCAATGAAAATCCAAATAATTATCCTAACTTTTATATTGCATTTACTGGAATTGGAGAGCCTTCTCTTGTAAAAAAAGAAATTGCTGAAGGTATAAATTTAATTAGAAAAAAATATAAAAATGTTCAAGTGAATATTGCAACTACAGGATTTGATAATTCTTGTTTTGAATATTGGAATAATATGGATTTACCTATAAGAACTTTACAACTTCCATATTATTCTTGTGAATTAGATAAAATTAAATATATAATTCAAAATTTACCTAAAGATTATAATTTAATTGAAAATATTAGAAAAGCTATAGAATATAAGAATAATCATGATATTTGTAGAGTTAAACTAAATTATGTTGTTATAAAAGGTATAAATGATAGTGATGAAGATATTGATAAGATGATAGAATATTTGTCAGAGTTTAAAAATGACATTATTATAAAAGTATCATTTTTGAATTATACTAAAAAATGTAAGGAAAATAATTTGGTTTCTCCTAAATCTAAAGATATGTTAAAAATACTAGATAAATTAAAAGAAGCTGGCTTTGAATGTTATTTATTTGGTACTGAAAATAATACTGAATTTGGATGTGGACAATTAGTTCAAAATTATATTTCTAAAGATTAAAAAAATAAAGTGATGGTTGTCATCACTTTTTTAGCAAAAAAAAATGGAGGGGCCAGACGGATTTGAACCGACGATCAGGGTTTTGCAGACCCACGCCTTACCACTTGGCTATAGCCCCAACTGATAAAATTATTTTAACAAAATATAACTTGTTTTTCAATACTTTTTTATTATGTTATAATTTTTTTAGGTGGTCTATATGAATTTTGAAAAAAGCTGTGGTGCTGTAGTATTTAGTAATAATAAAGTTTTAATTATTGAACATAATTTTGGACATATTAGTTTTCCTAAAGGACATGTTGAAGACAATGAATCTGAAATTGATACTGCTATTAGGGAAGTAAAAGAAGAAACTGGTATTGATATTGAAATAATTAATAAGAAAAGATACAGTTTAAGATATAGTCCTAAAAATAATGTTTCAAAAGAAGTAATATATTTTATTGGTAAAAAGATTGGGGGAGAGTTAAAACCTCAATTTGAGGAAATTGCTTCATGTTATTTTGTTGACAAAGATAAAGCAATTGACTTAATTACTTTTGATAATGATAGAAATATGTATTTGGAAATATTGAAAGATATAGAAAAAGGAGAATAATAATTCTCCTTTTTTTAATCTGTAGTTATATATCCTTTTAATGATAATGATTTGTTTTTTTCTTTTATTCTTAATTTTCTAAATGTTTTTGCTTCTATTTGACGTATTCTTTCTCTTGTAACATCTTCTAATATTCCAACATCTTCTAATGTACATACATTACCTTGTTGGAATTTTCTAAATACGTTAAAATATCTGTTTCTAAAATTATCTTTTACATATAATAATGTAGATGGATTAACTGCTTTTCTAAATACCTTTGCATATGTTCTTGCAACTAAACATGCATCAGCATATCTTTCATCATCTTTAGCATCATTATATGAATCGTTATAAATAATATTCTTCATTTCTCTACGTTCTTCACTTGTTTCATCTTTTCCATAATCTTTTTGAGTTGTATGTTTATAATTTCCTGTTCTAATATCTATAACTTTTTTAGCAAACTTTAATTCTTCACTTAGTTCTGATGTATCCATACCTGTAATATAATGTGTCTTTTCATCAGATGACATTCCATTTAAAATTAATGCTTTTTCTTCATTTGTTAATTTTTCTATACATTTTCTTCTTAGTTCTGCTAAGTTAGTACGTTCAAAGAATAATTTGACTTTATAGTCTACTTTGCTTTTATCAGGTTCTTCAATAATGATTTTATCTCCATATAGTTTTCTATATAGATGAATTCTTTCAGAAGATGTTAATTTATTAATATATTCTGGATACATTTCTATAAGCTCTTTATTTTTTAAGTTTTCAGGTAAGTTATCAATTATGAAAGTTTTTAATACTTCAATATTTCTTGTAGTTGTATTTCTAATTACATCTTCCATTATTGGTTCTGGTAATGTTTTAATCATTCCTATTGGAAGAGAAGCAATTACATATCTTAATCTTGCTGCTTCTAATTCTTCTTCTGAGAAATTATTATTAAATAATCCAAATCTGAACATTATAACTCTTCTTGCTCTATTATCATCTATACTTTTTAATAATTTAGATACTTGACCTTGTAGTTCTTTTTCCATTGTTTCTTCTTCTGGATTTAGACTATTATCAGGAATAAAGTCTACTAATAATGAATCTTGATCTCCTTCTTGTGTATTTATTGGGCTATCAATAGAAACAGGTGGAATTGCATATCTTTTAAATTCATCTATTTTTTCAGGTGTTTCATTTAGTGCTTCAGCTAATTCTTCATTAGTTGGTGTTCTTGATAATATAGCTGTTAATTCTCTTTCTGCTTTTCTTAGTTTTCCTAATTTTTCATGTACATGAACTGGAACTCTAATTGTTCTTGAACTATCTGCTATTGATCTTGTAACTGCTTGTTTAATCCACCAAGTAGCATATGTTGAGAATTTGTATCCCATATCAACATCATATTTTGAAACAGCTTTTTGTAAACCTATATTTCCTTCTTGAATTAAATCTAAGAAATTATCTTGATTAGTACAGAATCTTCTAGCTATACTTACAACTAAACGTAGATTGTGTGATGCAAATTCTTTTTCTAATTCTATTAGTTTATCTTCTTCAGCAGTTATATTATATGTAGAAGTGTTTGGTTCTTCAGAACTTATTTTTTCTACTAATTCTCTTTGTCTTTTAATTCTTAAAGCCATTAATTTTTCTTCTTTTTCTGTATAAAGAGGAATTTTACCGATATCTGCTAAATACATTCTAACTGAATCATTAACATTTTTTCCTGTTTCAAATCTTTTATAGTTTTCATTTCTTACTTTTTTAACTAGAGCATAAATACTTTTTCTATCAATTGTATCTAATGATTCTTTTTCTTCTAAATCTTCTATAATACCTTTAATTGTTTCTTCTTCGTCTCCGTATGTTGAACAAATTTCTTTGATAAATTCTTCTTTAGTTTCATCATCTAATTGAATGTTATTTTCATTTAAGAAATCAATTGCATATCCTGCTACAGGATTATTTTCTGTAATATCTTCTTCTGGTTCTTCAATTATTTCTTCACTTAACGGAATAACATCATCATCGTCAACAATATCTTCAGATATTTCTTTTTCATCGTCATAGTCATCATAATCGCTTTCGACTTCTATATTACATTCAACTAAAAAGTTTTGAATTGCTAAAATTTCTTCTTTTGATAGACTTTTATCATCTAATATTTTTTCAATTTCACTACCTTTTACTGAATCTTTTTCGCTTACTAATTGTCTTATTTTTTCTAATGCTGTAAGCATTGTCTCACTCCCTTTTTTCAGTGCTATATTTTATCATTTTTTTTATAAAAAGTCAATGATTTTTCTTAATTATATGATACAATTAATAATAGGTGGAAGTATATGAAAAGGGTTGTTTCTAGAGAGGATTATGTTAATTTCATAAATGGAGTAGATTTAGATGAACTTATTAGAAGATGTTCGTTAGCTCTTTATGATGCATATGATTATAAAAATAAAGAGAATATTGCGTTTATTGTTGGTGATAATAATAAAGGAAATATTGCTTTAAGTCTTGCTTTATTATTAAAAGAAGATGTTAATTGTGATATTTTTATTAATGCTAATTATAGTAATAAATATTTAGAACAATTTGATAAGAAAAATATATATTTTGCTAGTGGAAAAAATGATTTTAGTGGATATGATTTGTTGATAGATGGGCTTATTGATTCTAATTTTGCTGGATTAAATCAATATATAGATGATTCTATTATTATTAATATGAATAGTAGTGGTAAAGATATTATAAGTGTTGGTATTAATAGTGGTTTAAATCCTAATACTGGTATAGGTAAAAATATTGTTAAATCTATTCTTACTGTTTCATTTGTTAGATTTAGATTTGGTCATTTCTTAAATATGGCTAAAGATTATATAAAAAAGGTCGTTAATTATAATTTAAATTATGAATTAGATTCTGATAATTATTTACTAGAATTAAATGATTTTAGTGATGTTATTAAAGATAGAGAACATTTTTCTAATAAATATGATTATGGTTTAGTTAGTATTATTGGTGGATGTAGTGATTATAATGGAAGTGTTAAATTATGTAATATGGCTAGTGCTGCTTTGAGAAGTGGTGTTGGTGTAAGTAGATTATGTGTTCCTAGAAGTATTGGTAATGCTATATTACCTTGTGTACTTGAAAGTATTGTATATGGTATGCAATCTATGGATGGAAAAATGTTATATAATGAAAATGACTTAGATAATGCTATAGAAAAAAGTGATTGTTTAGTAATTGGTATGGGTTGGGGCAAGAGTGATAATTATCCTAAAATACTAGAGTTTTTATTTAATCATTACCTTGGACCTATAGTTTTAGATGCTGATGGTATAAATACTTTAACTAATATGGATTTATCTATTATTAAGAGTTTTAAAGGTAATTTAATATTGACTCCTCATTTAGGAGAATTTAGTAGATTGATAAAAAAAGATACTATTACTATATTAGGTAATCCTGTACAATATGCTAAAGATTTTGCTAAAGAAAATAATTGTATTTTATTGTTAAAAGGATCTACTACTATTATTACTGATGGAGACTTAGTTTATTTAGTAGATAGAGGTTGTAGTGGAATGGCTACTGCTGGTAGTGGAGATGTTTTAACTGGAATATTAGGTGGATTACTTGCTTATAACAAATGTAATTTAAATGTAGTTGGAGCTGCTGCATATATTAATGGTATTGCAGGAGAAGAGGCTGAAAAAGAAGTTGGAGCTGTTTCAATGATGGCTAGTGATACAGTAAATCATATACCTGATGCAATAAAAAGATTAAGAAAGGCTATTGAAAAATATAATAAATAGTCTTTTTTTTTTTGATATAATATATTTGAGGGATTTGGTATGGATAAAGAATTTATTGAATGTTTAAAAAAATGCGATACATATGAAGATGTAGTTGAATTGGTTGATGAAGTAATTGAAGAAGAAATTGAGATAAGTAAATCAAATAATAATCATGATTTTATCGGATATGATTCACAAAATGTAAGTAAAAGTATTTTAATGGGGGAACCAAAAAGTTTTGAAATATCATATAATTCTGGTTGGAATGGTTTTATAGATAGTAATATTAGAATTACTTTTGGTGCTTATTATAATCTTAGTAATGGTCAGTCTGATTTTAAAGGTAATTATTATTATATGGATACAAGAGATTTTATATATGATTTTTGTTATGAATATAAAGATTATGATTTTATAGATGAATTTGATTTGATTTGTTGTATAAAGTTAAGTATGGATGATTATTTTAGTTCTATTACTTTTCTAAATGATATTAGTAGAGATAAAATGGTATTACCTATTAGTAAAGACTTTGATCACGATTATGAAGTTAAGCATAAATTTTCTGATTTTAAAGGAAAGAATAATGCGATGTGCACTGAAAGGGCTGCTTTTGCGAATAACATATTGTCTGTTTATGGTGTTGGAGTATGTATGGCTTTAGGTAATATAGTTGTAGATGGAAAAGATGAAGGTCATGCATTTAACTTTGTAGATATTGGGGAAGGATTATCTTTAGTAGATTTTCAAATTGGTACTGATTTATATAATCTTACAGATGATAATATTGATAAAATACCTTTTGTTCATGATATGGGTGAAGATAAGACTAGATTAGATAAGCTTGCTGATACATTTGAAAGAATTCATTGTCCTAGTTATTTTGATGTTTTATATGGTGATGAATTATACTCATTTTCTACTGGAAATGAGAGAATTTATAATATTGGAGATTTAGTTAAAGTTCGACAGGCTGTACCTCCTAAAATATTACTAAAATAAGTAAAGTGGAAGTATAAATACTTCTATTTTTTTTAGTTTGTGTTAAAATGTTTATAGAATACAATAGGAGGTTTTTAGATGGTAGCTTTAAGTGATGCTGATTTTGTTGCGATTAGAGGAAAAGATAGTAACTTTTTATTAAGCAAAGGTGCAGATAAATATGGTGATGATTATGAAGAGTCAATTGAGTACTATAGATTAAGTGCTGCTATGGGTAATCCACAAGCTATTTCTAATCTGGGATATTGTTATTTATATGGAAGAAGTATAGAACCTAATGTTAGTTTAGCTTTAGCTTATTTTACTATTGCGGCTGATTTAGGAGTAATTGATGCTTTATATAAATTAGGAAATATTTATAGTAGTGATGAATTTGTTGATAAAGATGAGGAATTAGAAAAATATTATTATGAAAAAGCTATTGATGCTTTATTAGATTCTTATTCTGATTATGAAGATTATCCTAGTCTAAGCTTAGCTGTTGCAAAAGAAACTATGGAAGATGGACTATTTGATACTGATTTAGATAGAGCTTATTTCTTATTAAAATGTGCTGAAAATGGTTTTAAAAAGTATATAGATAATGGTGATGACTTTTATGAAGAACATTATGCTGAAACACTAGATTTATTAGAAGATAAACAATTTGATGATGAAATAAAAGATAATTATAATCAAATATATGAAAATGAAGAAGATGATGTTATTTGAATCTAGATGAAATTAGAAAAAAATATAATTCACCTGATATGAGCGATGAAGTAGCTAATAAGATTATTAAACTTGATAAAACTGCTACTGAATTAGTAAATCTTACTAAGATTATAGGTATTATTTGTATAGTGGATTTAATACTTCCTGATCCTATACTTGGATTAGATGAAATAACTTTAGTTGTGATTACTTCTATAATAGGTAGTGTTGCAACTATTATGAATAATAAAATACAAGATTTAGTTGTTGAAGGAAGAGCTAAATTAGAATTAAAAGATGTAGAAAAGATTGCTAAAGATGCTTTAAGAGCTAAAAAAAGTAAAAAGAAATAAAATTTTTGATATAATAAAAATAATAAGGAGGGTGTTTTATGCAAATGCAAGAACAAAGACCTAAAAGACGAATTAGTTTTTTCTTTACTTTCATTATGTGTATTATTGTTGGAGTTGCTGAATTCTTTATATTAAAAGGCGGCTATGTAGGATATAAGATTGTTAAAGTTAGTGATAATTCTTCAAAAACTGAAGAAAAAGATAATTCTAACAAGGATAAAGAAGAAGAAAAAATTGAGTATTTAAATGAAGAAGATTTGATTAATGCTATTGTTCCTAACGGTCAAAACAAATATGCATATGTTGACATTGATGGTGATGATTATGATGAATTATTAACTTATATTATGGTTGATGAAACTAATTTCGATTTAACTTTATATAGGGGTTATAAAAAGGGATTAGTATTTCAGGGAAAAATATTAGAAAAAGCTGATATGAATATAAATTTTGTTATTAAAGAGAGTGATAATGATTATTTAGTATTAGCTTATGCTTATGAAGGTGTTGAAAAGCTAACTAGAATTTATTTTGAAGATGGTAAATTAAAGAGGAAAATAGTCGCTAATCATATGGTTGATAATTATGAATACCAATCTATGATCGATTCACTAGAATGGGAAATTAAACAATAAAAATAGAGTACTTTTAGTATTCTTTTTTTTATTATTGCCGATTTATTGAAAATAAAGTTTTCATATGATATAATTTGCTTGTTTGAGGGGATAATTATGAAGAAGAAGATAATTATTATAATTATTACTATTTTATTGATACTTGGTGGTGTTGGTGCTTTTCTATTATATAGATATAATAAATTTGAATATAAAAAGAATATTACTATTAAAATAGGAGATAAGATACCAACTACTTCAGATTATACTAAATATAGGGCATCTAAAATAAAATGGTCTAAACTTAAGATAGAAGACAAAACTACATATTATATTGGTGAATATGAAGGTAAAATTAATTATCATAAAAAATCTTATGTAGTTAAATTAACTGTAAAAGATGATAAGGCTCCTGAAATAGAAGTTAGTGATATGGAAACTGACTTTGGAAAAGATATTGATATTTTAAGTAATGTTAAAGTAAAAGATAATTCTAAAGATGAAGTTAAGACAGAAGTATCTGGAGAATATGATGTTAATAAGAGTGGAGAATATAATTTAAAAATAGTTTCTACAGATAAAGCTAATAATAGTAGTGAAAAAGAATTTAAATTAACTGTAAAAAATGAAGTGGTAATTGCTCCTGCACCTTCTCAACCTGCTTCTAAGAATAGAGTTAAAACTGGAACTACTTCTAAAGGATATGCTATTGAAAATAGAGATGGTCTATATTATATAAATGGTATTTTGATTGTTAATAAGTCTTATGATTTACCTAGTAATTATAATCCTGGTGGATTACTATCATCATTTAACAGTGCATTTAATACTATGAAAAGTGCTGCTGCTAATGAAGGTATATCTTTAAATATAGGTAGTGGATTTAGATCTTATTCTACTCAAAATGGTTTATATAATAGGTATGCTGCTAGAGATGGTTATGCTGCTGCTGATACATATAGTGCAAGACCAGGTCATTCTGAACATCAATCAGGATTGGCTGCTGATATTAAAGGACCTAATAATTATTTATATCTTAATCAAGAATGGATTAATACAAGTGAAGGTCAATGGTTAAATAATAATTGTTATAAATATGGTTTTATTATTAGATATCCTAAAGGTAAAGAAGGTATTACTGGATATATATATGAACCTTGGCATATTAGATATGTTGGAGCCGATGTCGCAACTCAACTTTATAATGGTGGTAATTGGATTACTTTAGAAGAATATTTAGGAATTGATAGTAAATATTGAAATATCTTTTGATATTTCTTTTTTTTACTTTACAAAGATACTAGTTTTTATTTAATAATGCATTTATAATTATAAGTGGGTGACAATTATGAAATTTAATCATGAAGAACTTGAAAAATATTCAAAGGAATTATTTGAATCTATAAATGATAATTCTATACAATTAGATTCTTCTCATTTTATTCTTTTTAATATTAATAGTTTTATTCTTTTTAATAAAAATTATGATGCTAATAATGATAGAACTATGGATATAATGTTATATCTTTTAGATTATGCATCTAAAAACGGAAAGATTAATCCTAAAGAGGATATGGATGAAGTATTATTATCTGATTCTGATAGTGAGGATAAGTCTAATAAAAGAAGAAAAGCTATTTGGTTTGTAGATAAGATTAAAAAGATGTTTATTAAAAATGAAGGTTATAAAATAGAAGATAATTTTATTAAATTTCATGATACTAATAAAAAGTATGTTTTAGATTGTAAAATACCTGTAGTGTTACTAGGATTATCTAGTTATTATTCTAGAAATAAGAGTAATGATTATAAAGATTATTTAAATAAATTAAAAGAAAAATTTAATTATGATTTTGATACTTCTTTAGATCATTTTAATGATTTAAAAAATTATTTAAAAAATAAAAAGAATAGTATTTGTAATAATTCTATCGATGATAAAATTCTTAAAGAAATAGGTACTAAATTAAATGAAAATGAACTTTCTTATTATTCAAAGTTATTACGTGAATATGAAGTAAAAAATAAAGCTGAAAAGACTGAAAGAAAGTTTTTATTTAATAATATTAAAAAACTTTCTAAAGATAGAAAGAAAATTGGTGATGATAAATTCATTACTATATCTAATGGACTTATTTCAGAAGCATCTGAAATAATGGGTGTAAAAAGAAAAAAATATGATGATGTTGATTTAGTTATGTTATATAGTTATCTACTTTCTTCAGTTTCAGAAGAAGTATTGATTGATTATAAAAAACTTAATTTACAAAGTAATGATTTAGTATTTAATAGTGAAAGTTTTGATAATAATATAATTTATGATTGCACTGAATTTATTGATACTATAAATAATTTTAATACTATTAGTAATGAGAATGTAAGATTAGAAAGAATATCAAATTATTATCTTGATTTTAATAAAGAATTAATTGGTACTGATAATTCTATGTTAGATAGAATAGAAAATAGAAATCAAAGTATTGTTTCTTCTATTAGAAATTCTATATTAAATGGAAATATTCAATTAATTGATAGAAATAAGTTTTTATTATTTGATAATGATGTTTATTACTTAGGTACTTTTAATGGAATAAGTGATTTAATTAATAAGCTATATTATATAGATGATAAAGATCTTAATCCGACAGAATGTGTTTTTTCTGGATTAAAAAATATTTTAGATGAAGATTTATATAATGGGTTTGTAGATACTTATGAGTTTGCTAATGAAGAAAAAAAGAAATATGAAATAAAGCCTGATGTTAAATTAGTTAATAGTTCTAATTCTAGAGTTGATATATTTATTAATGGTTTAATATTTACATTAGTTATTATGCTAGTTATTGTAGGTATTATTGGATATATTATAATTTAATAGGAGGGATAGTATGGAACAAGAAATTATTTATTTTGAAGAGTTTGTAAAAGTAGAAGGATTAAAGGGATATATTAAAGTTACTTTAACTGAAAAGAAAATTACTTTTGAAAAATTAAAAGGATTCTTTAGTAAAAAATTAAAAGTAGTAGATATTGTATCTATTGATGATATTAAATTATATAAAAATAAGCCTGGTGTTAAGATTAAAGATAATATGGTAAAAATTAATACTGTTAAGGGTGATTATACTTTTATTTGTGATACCCAAAGTATTGCAAAGAAATTTTATAATGAATTAATTGATGTTAAGACTGGAACTGATGCTATAGGTAGAGGTGCTAATAGATTTAAGAAAGTTACTGGTAATGTTAAACAAATTGTTGATGCTGTTAAAACTGGTTTAACTGTAGTTCCTGTTGTAGGTGGAGTAGTATTAACTATTAAACAAATGGTAGATAAATATAAATAATATATATTGGGGGGATCGATATGAGAAAGTCTATCTTTAATATAGAAAAAAAGACTACTTATAAAGATGAATATATTAAGATTATTAAAATTTTATCTAGTAAATGTTTAAGTTTAGATAAGAAAAATTATACTTATTTTGAATTTGTTGATAACTATTTATTTAATAATTGGAAATATAGAGATACTTATATAGATTTATATTCTTATTTAGATTCTATAGGAGTTAATATTAAAAATAAAAAAATTAATGAAAATAATTTAGTTAATTTTATAGAATTTTTATTAAACATACAATTAGTTTTTGAAAGTATTAAATATTTAAAAGATAATGTTGTTTTTAGTGATAAGTGTTATAGTGTTCTATTTCATAATATACCTATTATACTAGATAAATATGGATTACAAGCATATGACTTAGATGATAAAGTTTTAATATATAAGAAAGATGTTGTATTTGATGATTTATTTGGGTTAGTACCTGATGATATTTATGAATTATTATTAAGTTATAATAATATAAATAATAATGGTATAAAGATTAAGAGAATGATTCTTAATAAGATATATGATTATATGAATGAAGATGTTGAATTATATAAATCATTTAATAGTACTATATTTACTAGTATAAAAAATGTTATTACTAAAATGGGTGTTATTGGAGATATTGATAAAAAATATGAGAGATTGTCATATTATAAATTATGTAAATATTATGATTATGCTTTTAAAATGATGTGTTATTTAATAGATAGTAAAAATATTTATAAATATAGAGATGAAATAAGAGAGATTTAGTTAATCTCTCTTATTTTAATTCATTTATCTTTGATAGAAATTCAGTAAAAGTAATTTTTTTATCTAATCTAATATTATGTTTTTGATATGGCTGCTCTTTTAGTTTTATAAATATATTTATTTCATCTTGGGTGATTGCTAGATTTGGAAATTTATTATATGTATCTAGTATTGGTTTAGACCATTTAATAATAGGAGATACATCATATTTATCATATAATTCTATATAATTATAATACATAGATATAAGAGATTTCATTGCTAATAGTACTATATCATTTTTATCACAATTTCTTTTTAATCCTTCTTCTATTGCCCAATTTATGTTATAAGAAAAACCTTCTAGTCCTGTTAGTTCATACAATCTATTATTTTTTTGAGTAATTGAATTTGAGTTATCTTGATATATATATGTGATAGTAGATATAAATTTTATATTTGGTTTCATTAATAGTATTAGTTGATTAAATCCATTATCTTCATTTGCTCTAGATTCATTAAAGTAAATATTATTTTTTTCTAAAAAACTTCTTCGGTATATCTTTCCGTGTAACCAAATAATATCATGCTTTTTTATTTCTTTTATTCCGTTTCTATTGCATATGAAATCACTAATTATTAAATCATAATTGTTACTATTTATTTCATCATAAAGAGTTTTAATAGAATTTGTTCCATAAAAGCAATCATCACTATCAATAAAAATAATATATTCTTCTTTAGTGGATTTTAATCCAAGATTACGAGCTTCTCCTGGACCTACATTTTTATTTGTAACTACTTCTTGAATATTTATATATGATGAAAAATAATCTACTAAATTGGAATATGAATAATCTGAACAATCATTTACTATAGTAACTTGCATATTTATTTTTTCTAAACCTTTTTGCATAACAATAGACGTTAATGTATTTAATAAAGTATCTTTTGAATTATATGCAGGGATTATAATATCAATTCCCATAATATCACCAATTTTATTGTAACAAACTATTTTATGAAAAAAAATAGATATTTTTGATATAATTAAGGTGATGATTGGAGGACGTATGATAGGAGTTTTTTTAGCAGATGGTTTTGAAGAGAGTGAAGGAATTATTACTATAGATTTATTAAGACGTGCAGGATTTGATGTTAAAACTATATCTATAACTGATAATAATGTTGTTACTTCTTCTCATAAGATTAAATTATTTACTGATTTAGTTTTGGATGAATTTAATAATTATGAATATGATGTTTTAGTAATTCCTGGTGGAAAACTAGGGGTTAGCAACCTTAGTAATTTTAATAGTTTAAGTGATGTATTAATTAAACATAATAATAATGGTGGTATGATTGCTGCTATATGTGCTGGACCTAGTATTTTAGGTAATATTGGGTTGCTTAAAGATATTAAGTATACTTGTTATCCTGGATTTGAAGATGATTCTTTTGAAGGAATTTATATGAATAATAGTGTTAGTCATGATAAAAATATAATTACTGGTAGGGCAATGGCTTCTACAATAGAATTTGCTAGAGAAATTATTAATAGCATTGATTCTAGTTTATTAGAAAATGTTGATGAAGGAATTCAATATAAAAAATAGAAAGGAGTGATATCTTGAAATATAAATGTAAGATATGTGGTTATATTTATGATCCAAAAGATAATGATGGTGTAGAATTTGTAGATTTACCTGAAGATTGGGTTTGTCCACTTTGCGGAGCAACAAAAGAAGATTTTGAATTAGTTAATGAATAGAAGAATAGAAATTCTTCTTTTTTATAAAAAATTGTAATAATTTACTTTTTTTTATATAATTGTAACTAGAGGCGATATTATGAAGAGATTTAAATTAATTGTTATTTTATTAATAGGAATTCTTTTATTTACTGGATGTTCTAATAAGGATGCTCTTAAATTTAAAGAAGATTATGAAAGTATTAATGGAAAAGAAATAGGTGAAAATAAATATAGAGATGTATCTATTGATAAAGATAATCCTTTTGTTGAAGTTGATGCTGAAAAAATATTAGATATGATTGAAAAAGATGAAACATTCTATGTTTATTTTGGAGATAAGAAATGTCCTTGGTGTAGAAGTGTAATTGAAAAAGCTATTAAGGTTTCAAAAGATTATGATGTAAAAAAAATATATTATGTTTCTATTTGGGATGATGATTTTAATGAAATATTAAGAGATAAATATAAAATAAACGATAAAGGAAAAGTAGAAAAAGTTAGTGATGGGACTGATACATATAATAAATTATTAAAAGAATTTGATAGTTTATTAAGTGATTATACTTTGACTGATAATAATAAAAAAGAAGTTAAAGTTGGTGAAAAAAGAATTTATGCTCCTAACTTTATATATGTTAATAATGGTAAAGCAGTTAAAATGACTGAGGGTATTTCTGATAAACAAAAAGATGCTTTCGAAGAATTAAGTGATGAAATACTTGATGATGAAGAAAAATTATTTAAGGAATTTTTTAATAATTCAACTCAATGTAGTAAAGATGGTTGTTAGAGTAGGAGGTACTTTATGATTATTAGAGGTGCTAATTTAGAACCAACTGAAACTGAATTTACTAATTTAAGTGGATGGGACTGGACTAATGATGAGGAAAAAAATAGATTAATAAAATATATTGAAGATACTTATTACAGTTTAGAAAGTCAAGTTGGTGAAGTAAATGAATTTCCTCATGATGGAAATGATCATGTTTTAATTGTTCCTGGAATGTTAAATCATAGATGTTCTCCAGAATTTGAAAATCTTGAGAGTATGTCAGCACATGGGGTACTTGCTAGTGAATGGTTTGGTGTTTTGGAAAGTGAATTTGAAGGAAGATTTTGTGTATTTATTTCTAGAATGAAAGATGATGATTATCCTTATAAAGGAGATTTAGCTGAAGATAATAGAAGTAGATTAAATATTGGAAGAAATGTCTTATTATTTTTTGATGATCAAAATCCTGTTATGAAAAAATTATTACATTTAGATTATTTTGAATATGAAAATATTAAAAAGACTGATCCATCTAAATTAAGTGAAATATATACAAGTGATGAAATAGAATTGTTTGATAAATTAATTGAACCACTTTCTCCAGCTGGTGCTATGATGAGATCTGATTATGATAGTAAATTTAATTATTGGTCTGCTATAGTTGGAGGAATTCCTTCAAGTTTAGTGAATGGAGTATGTATAAAAAATAATAATTTTAGTGAAGAAGAAAATGAAAAAATAAGTGATTTATTTCCTAATGCAACAGTTTTCAATAGTGATTTAGAAATTGTTTGTGAAAGAAAAAAATCAAATGATAAATCTCATAAAATTTGACAAAAATTAATAAAAGTATTAAAATCTATAGAAAACGAAGAAGCAAAGAAAATAATTATTATAAGTTTATAGAGAGTTTAGGATGGTGGAAGCTAAATAATAAATAATAATTTAATAGAGCTTTGTTGAGTTTTGTTCGTGTAATTACGTTAAAGATTAAAAGTGGCTTTATGCAATTAGAGTGGTACCGCGAGTAGTTCGTCTCTAGTGTAAGGCCACTTTTTTATTGAAGGAGGGGATTAATATGCCTATGTGGGCTGGAAGATTCGAAAAAGAAGAGAATGAATTAACTAATGAAATTAATTCATCAATTAGTATTGATAAAAGATTATATAAGGAAGATATTAGAGGAAGTATTGCTCATGTTACTATGCTTGGTGAATGTAAGATTATTTCTAAAGCTAATAGTAAAAAAATAATTAATGGTTTAAAAGAAATATTATCTGATATTGAAAAAGGTAAACTTGAAATTGATTTATCTAAAGAAGATATTCATATGTTCATAGAAGAAGAGTTAACAAATAGAATAGGTGATGCAGGTAAAATGGTTCATACTGCTAGGAGTAGAAATGATCAAGTTGCTGTTGATATTAAGCTGTTTCTAAGAGAAGAAATTATTAATATAAAAGCATTATTAATTGAATTAATAAAGGAATTAATTAAAATTAGTAAGAATAATACAATTACTATTATGCCTGTTTTTACTCATATGCAAGATGCACAACCTTCTACTATTGCCCATTATTTAATGGCTTATACTGAGATGTTTAGAAGAGATATTTCTAGATTAAATGATACTTACAAAAGACTTAATGTTAATCCTTTGGGAAGTTGTGCATTAGCTGCTACATCATATGATACTGATCGATTGTTAACTACTAAACTATTAGAGTTTGATAGTCCAACTCTTAATAGTTTAGATGGGGTTTCTGATAGAGATTATTCTATAGAATTATTAAATGATATTTCTATTATTATGATGCATTTATCTAGATTTTCAGAAGAAATAATAATTTTTTCTTCTAATGAATTTAAATTTATTGAATTAGATGATGCTTTTTCTACTGGATCATCAATTATGCCTCAAAAGAAAAATCCAGATATATGCGAATTGATTCGTGGTAAAACCGGAAGAGTTTATGGTAATTTGATGAATTTACTTACAGTTATGAAAGGTCTTCCTTTAGCATATAATAAAGATATGCAAGAAGATAAAGAGTGTTTATTTGATTCAATAGATACAGTTAAATTATGTTTAAAAGTAATTGTTCCTATGTTGGATTCAATTAAATTTAATAAAGATAATATGCTTAATGCTGCTAAGAAGGGATTTATTAATGCTACTGATTTGGCTGATTATTTAACTAAGAAGGGAATGCCTTTTAGAGATGCATATAAATTAGTTGGAAAAATAGTTTCATATTCTATAAAGAATAATAAATCTTTAAATGATTTAACAATAGAGGAGTATAAAAGTTTTTCAAATGAATTTGATGTTGATTTATATGAATGTATAGATTTAGTTAATATAGTTAATAGTAAAAATACTATTGGTGGACCTGCGCCTGATACGGTTAAAAAACATATAGAAATTGTAGAAAAAGAACTTTCTAAAATATAAAAAGATGATTAATAATCATCTTTTTTATTCTAAATTATCTTTATAATTACTTTCACAAGTAAGATTTATATTTAATTTTTTTAATGATGTTTTGTCTCCATTAGTAACAATATATGTAGCATGAGCATCACATCCATTTAATTTTGGAATGTTTGACAGTGCTTTTTTAATCATATCATTTGTTGCTGAACAAATACCTAATGCAATTAGTGTTTCAGTTAGATTTAATCTTCTATCATCATTCATGTTTCCTTTTAATTCTTGCATTGGTTTTAAGACACTAGGTGATAATAATTTAATGTCATCAGGAATTTTACTTAAATATTTAATTGTATTTAATATTACACTTGCTGCTGGAGTTAGTATATCAGTTTGTTTTCCCGTAATAATCTTTTTATTAATCTTTAGGGCTATTACAGGTATGTTTTCTTTTTCACTTTTTTCTAATGCACTTTTTGTAACATCTAAGTAATTTTCATCTATGTTTAATTCGTTCATTAATAGTTTTATTTTTTGATATGCATCTTCATCGCTTAAACCTAATTTATAATTCATTAATTCATTATAATATCTTCTTACTATTTCCTTTTTAGCAGCTTCTTCTACCACTTCATTATTAGTAATACAATATCCTAACATATTAACTCCCATATCAGTAGGAGATTTATAGATGTCTGTTTCAGATATTTTATTCAATATTGCTTTTAATACAGGAAATAATTCTATATCTCTATTATAGTTTACTGCTTTTTGGTTGTAGCATTCTAAATGAAATGGATCTATCATATTTACGTCTTTTAAATCAGCAGTTGCGGCTTCATATGCTAAATTAACTGGATGTTTTAAAGGCAGGTTCCATACAGGAAATGTTTCAAATTTTGCATAACCTGCATTAACTCCTCTTTTGTTTTCGTGATAGAGTTGTGATAGACATGTTGCTAGTTTACCTGAGCCAGGACCTGGGGCATTGACTAGAATTAATTTTTTACTTGTTTCAATATATGGATTTGCTCCATAACCTTCTTCACTTACTATAGTTTCTACATCAGTAGGATAACCTTTTGTAAAAGTATGTATGTATGTTTTTATACCATTTCTATTTAGTTTATTTATGAATTTATCTGCATTTACTTGATTTTTATATAAAGTTATAACAACACTATTTACTGTGAATCCCATTTCATTGGAATAGTTAATTAGTTTTAATACTTCATTGTCATATGTATTTCCGTATTCTCCTCTAATTTTATTTCTTTCTATATCATTAGCATTAATACAAAAAATAATTTCTAAATCATCTTTAAGTTCTTTAAACATATTTATTTTAGAATCTTTTTGAAATCCAGGTAATACTCTTGTAGCATGAGAATCATCAAATAATTTACCACCTATTTCTAAATACAACTTATCAAATAATTTAAATCTTTCTCTTATTTTTTCGCTTTGTATTTTTAAATATTTTTTATTATCGAATCCTTTTTTCATTCTATCACCTCATACTTTCATCTTAATTTAATTATATAATATTTTTGGTTTAAATAGATGATTGTTGACACAAAAAAAACTAGTATTTTACTAGTCTTTATTCTAATACCCAAAGGGTACCCATTATTCCATCTTCATAACATGTATACATTATTATATCTGAATTCATATCATAGAATGAATTGTTATCTATGTCAATTAAATCTGGTCCTGTATTGTATCCTTTTGATTTGTAAATTAGTCTATAAGTTATTATTGATCCGTCATTTAATTTTATGTATGCTTTATCTCCGACATTTAAGTTTATTAATACTCTAAATCCTTGATAATTATGGTCTGCAATTACTTTTTTTCCTCCATTGTAGTAATAAGCAGCACTATCTTGATTATCTACTATAGTTTGTAGACTTAAATCTGATGTAGTATTAACATTATAGTCATATAAAGCTACATTATAATATGATACATATAATCTACCATAAGTTCCTGGATATGCATTATCATTTCTTATATTTGTAATTGGATCATTTTGTATTGGTCGTTGATAATTAGTTTCTACTACTTGAACTTCATTTTTAGGTACTTCTTTAACTATTTCTACAGGTTGTTCTTCAACTATTTCTTCTTTTTTTACTAATTGTTCTGTTGGTAATAATTT